>Ga0209303_1000022_pt1 | contig 211313 bp, 189 predicted proteins | sample SidtaG_3_FD_187449 | JGI IMG/M metagenome (GOLD analysis project Ga0209303, IMG submission 187449) | Marine algal microbial communities from Sidmouth, United Kingdom - Sidmouth_Asex1 metaG (SPAdes) (version 2) | ecosystem: Host-associated > Algae > Red algae > Unclassified | place: Sidmouth...
GTCGACACCGACTCGGGTAATCTGCATGTGGGCCTCTCCTCGTCTAGGTGAATGGCGGGTTCGCACCACCATTCTGGCGCCTCGACGCCGGGTTGTAAGGCGAGGAGGAGTCCATCCCATTGCTTACGTTGTAGTGGCAATTTGAAACGCTGACTTCAGCGTTATCAACCACTTACGCCGCCAACTGTCGAACTCGGATGGACGGGAACTCGCGTAGGGACGGATGACCGGGACATCGGACTCGGGGATCATTTTGTCGCCGATGACGCCGCGGTACAGATAGCGCGACAGGTTTTTCAGCGCCGACTCCCCGGTGCCTAGTCTCAATGTGCGGAATGGAAGCCGGGCTGACCGGCGGCGTCACCGACTTGCTCTGACCGCCCGGGCATTGCGCTCGATGTCGGGCGGCAACGAGAACGAGTGTCGGGTCGCCACTTGCGAGAAGCCGTGCTGCACGAAGGTCATCACCCGATCGGGTGATGCGCCGGGCGATACCGAGTGGGTAGAATCGTCATGGATAGGTGTTGATGAGAGCGGATCCATGTCGTATCGATTCGAACGGCCTCGCTTACCAGCAGCGGCTGTGTCACTGACCGCTCGGCTGCCGGTAGCGCTGGCGACGGCTTGTAGCGTCCTCATGTCGTTACCCTCCCTCGGCGTGGCGCAGGACGCAGGCTTTGCGGACGATTTCTCGTCGGATTCGATCACCTACACGACGCAGAGCTTCGACGGTTCCGGGCCGGCATCGGCGCGTGGCGAGCCGGGTGCGATCGTGATGGAGGCGAGCAGTGCGGCCGGTTCGCAGGGCGTTCGGGACCTGCGGCTGTACCCGATTGGCGACCGGCTGAGCGTGACGGCCAGCATCGAACCGACGCTTGCACTTGCAGCCGACGGATCGTCCGGCGTCGACTTCGGCGTTCGGGGAGTGCTATTCAACGATCTCGCCGCGGGTGGCGACGGCAGCGGAAGCGGTGTCGGTAACGTGAGTGTCAACGTCGGTGTCTTTGCTCAAGGCGACGGAACGCTTGCCGCGTATGCGTGCGTGGGACGCGATGGGCCGGACGGGTTCGAGAGCTACCCGGCATTCGACGATGACCTGAATTGCGCGGACTTCGGCATCGCCGTCACGCCGGGTACATCCGTGACTTACGGGTACAGCTTCGACAGGGCCAGCGGCACGCTGACGGTCAGCATCGATGACGAGTCGCGCACCGGAACGCTGGCTGGCCCTTTCAACCGGGCGGCCGATCCGGAGACGAGCATTGCGCTCGGCGTCTCGAACGAGACCTTTGCCGCTGCCCGCATCAGCTCGATCACGACGGCCAGCGGCACGGTGGATTTCGCCGGCACGACGCCCGTGGTCGATCGCTACGCCGCTCAGTTCTTTTCTGACGAACGCCCCGGCAGTGCGACGGTGATCGACGGGCGGGCGAGGCTCGAAAGGGATTCCTTGAACCAGGGCTTCAACAGTGTCGAGCTCGCGCCCCGGCAACAGAACGATCACATCGAGGCCGTGTTGGAACTGTCCAGTGCATCGGACATCGGGAGTGGTGGAATCGATGCTGGACTCGAGTCCGAGTGGTTCAACGACACGAGCGATGGTGGCTTCGATGGGCGGACCGGCGACGTGCGCGCCACGATCTCGCTGCGGGCCCGGACCGATGGGCTGCGGGAAGTGGAGTATTGTCTGACCCGATCGAACGATGCGGAGTTCGATGACCGATCGGGATTGCTCGACGACGGTGGTCGCTGCGCCCGGTTCCCGACGCGGGTCGAGTTAGACACACCGTATCGCGCGGCCATCACGCTGGATCGCGATGCATCGATCATCACGTTCCGCTTCGACGGTTTCCAGCACGTGCAGACCCTGGCCGGTGTGTTCGATGGAAGCCGGCCAGTCGGCTTTGTCTATGTGTCCGCCGACGCCGGTGCCAGCGTGGTCGGATTCGTCGACGATCTGCGCACATCGCCGTCAGCCCTCACACCGACCGAGGCGGCGGCCGGAGTCACCATGCCCGCTGCCTTCCCCGAGCCGGTCGATCCGGCGACGCTGGCCGTGGACGACACGATCAGTGCGCCTTACGACTTCAACCGCGATGTGTCCTTCGTCGACGATTTCGAGGCTGACGGGGCGGGCGCCCTCGGCTTCTGGGGTGGCAGTCGTCAGGGTCGAGGCGAAACCGGCGTCACCTTCGCCGACGGGGCGATCGAGCTGCAGACGAACTCGCGCGACACGTCGGAACCGGACAATAGCAACTACGCCGAGATCTACGTCAATGGACCATCTGATCGTCTGCAGGCCGACGTCAGCCTCCGCAGCGATTCGCGGTTGCCGCCCGACCCGAATGCCGACGCACAGATCTCGATCCGTGCGGTGTTCTTCAACGACGTGCAGGACGGCGGTGCCGATGGTCGAGAAGGCGATGTGTCCATCCAGGTACAGTTGCAGCTTCGAGGCGACGGGCGCCTGCGCGTCTCGGTCAACACGAATCGCCGCTTGGCCGATGGCAGCGATGAGCGCTACAACGTCATCGACGGTGAAAACTTCTTCCAGTTCGACGACCTGACCCCGGCACTGGACGCCGTCTACCGACTGGCTGTTGAGATCGACCGCGATCAGGGGTTGCTGGTTGCGTCCGTTGATGAGCGTCGGTTGGAGATTCCCCTGCCCACACAGGCGTTCGAGGCGGCCGAGGCGTTCACGTTGGTCACGGTGAACCACCGCGGCACGTCCGGCCGGGCGATCGGGTGGGTGCACGCGATCGAGACCGATACCTTCAGCCGCGACTTCGCGGACGGGCCGGGCATCATCGCGCCCTACGCGCCGCACTTCAGCACCAGAGCACCGGGTCGTGACATCACGATCGCCGGTGGTCGAGCCCGCTTGTCCAATGTGGCGCTGACGGACGATGACCAGGATACGATCCTGTTCATCGCCGGCGGCAGCGATTTCACCGGGGCCGACGTGACCCTGTCCGCCGAGTCGGTCTTCGCCACCGGGGGCGAAGTCCGCGTCGGTGTCGGCGCATCGCTGTACAACGATCTGTCTGCAGAGGGGGGTAGCGAGGGCCGCACCTACGCCGAGATGCTGCTGGTGGCCGCCGCTGACGGTGGACGGTATGTCCAGTACTGTGCGTTCCGCTCCAACGACGCACAGTTCGACGACACCGTGGAGCTGATCGCGGGCAATGGCGACGAGTGCGGCCGATTCGATCTCGTGATCGCGCTGGATACCAGCTATCCGATGTCGATCGAGCTGGATCGGGAACGCGCCGCACTGGTCTACACGGTCGGTCCCGAGACTCGCGAGTACGCCATCACCACCGACATTCTCGACCCGGGCCGACCGTTCAACGGTGCCATCGTGCGCGCGACCGGCGGCAGTACCGGCGTCGGGTACTTCGACAATCTGGCGTTCTCATCCATGCCGGTAGCGTTGGCCGACTCCGGCGAGCTGCTGGCGTCGGATACTGGCAGGACGGACAATGCAGGCACGGGTGACGGTGGCGCGTCGGCGCCGACGGCAGACACCGGCGGCGGCAGTGGATCGTCTGGCGGTGGTGGTGGCTGTTCCATCGCCGGTGATGCGCGTGGTTCGCTCGCACTGTCGCTGCTGTTCGGTGTCGCGACGATCGGGCTGTTTCGCCGACGCAGGCGGCGCTGATCGTGGGTCTGTCGCCGAGCGTGAGTCGGGTCGCTCGACAGCTGAGTGCGTGATGCCTGTGAAAGCGATGTCAACTCGGACAGGTAGTGTCCAGGCTCAGGCTGACTAAGCGGGGCCGTGCCCTTCACCGGCCGCCAGCGCTACTGGTCTCACATGAACCGTCACTACCGCGACGTGCCGTGAAGACGTAACTCTTCGCTCGCGCGAGCCGATCGCTGTCTCCCAGCGCCCTACCGGCGCGTGCGTCCCGTGCCAAGGCGCCAGTTGCTCGGTAGTTGTTCGACGGCAATGCCGTCACGCGCTTGCCTTCGGCGGCGCATCCCGCGACCCCAGATACACCGTCATCGCGAACAGCAACGCGACGGCATAGCTCGCGAACAGCAGGCGATAGCTCTCGACACTCGACGGATCGGTTTGCGCGGCGACGAGCCGCCCCGTCGCGAACTGCATCAGCCCGACGCCCGCGATCGAGAAGAAGTTGAGCAGGGTCACGCCCCGGCCGACGAGGTCGGCCGCGACGAAGGCTCGCCCGTGGGCGAGGAGGACGGCGTAACTGGTGCCCGCGACGCCCAGCGTCACCAGCAGCAGGGTCGCGGTGCCGAGCCCGATGAGAGGGTTCAGGGCAAAGGTGGCGATGACGCTCACGACGACCGCGTTCCCGCCGATCACGATCCACTTGCGGGTGCCGAGCCAGCGATCGAGCGGCCCGTACAGGATCGAGCCCGCGACCATCGCGAGCGCCATCCACAGGGTCGTCCGTCCGATCTGCAGCGCGTCCGCGCCGAACAGGTCCTGCAACCACGGGCCGGCCCAGAGACCGCGAATGCCGGCCACCGGGGCGTAGCAGAGCAGCACCATCGGAAAGATGGTCCAGAGCGCCGGGGTCTTCAGCAGGGTCAAGTAGCCGCGGAGGCCGGCGCCCGCGCTCGACTCCACCGGTGGGTCCTCGACGAAACGCAGCACGGCGACGGCGACGATCAGGTTGGAGATGCCGAGTCCCGCCATGACCCCCCGCCAGCCGTAGGCCTCGGCAGCGGCGGCGAGCGGTTCGGTGCCGATCACGTTGCCGAGGTTGCCGAAGGCGATCAGCCAGGAGGAGAGCACGGCGAAGCGCATCGGGTCGAAGCGGCGGGCGAACAGGAAGATCCCGCTCATGAGCACCGGGGCGCAGCCGATGCCGAGCAGGCCCATCGCGACGACCAGGGCCATCGGGCCGTTCGCGAGGGCGAACAGGAACGCGCCGCCCGTGCCCGCGAGCCCGAAGATGACGCCCGCGGTGCGCCGGGGTCCGAAGCGGTCGAGCCCGATGCCGACGGGAAACTGCATCGCGGCGAAGGTCAGGAACCAGACACCGGCGGCGAGGGACAGATCGCCCTTGTTCACACCGAGTGCCGCCGTCAGGTCCGGCGTGAGCACGGCGAGAAAGGAGCGGTAGAACTGCGAGAAGACGTAGGCGAAGGCGAGGGCGGCGATTCCCGCCATGGTCGGGTCATCCGTGTCCGGTGATCGTCGGGATAGGGATGCGTCCCCGGTACGGGTTCGCGGGCGGCGTCGACGAGGGCGCCGCCCGCGTAGAGCCTACGCGGCCTGCGGCGAGATGTGCACCCCTTCTTCGCCGGCGAGGTCTCCGGCCATCGGGTCGTCGAAGACGGCGCGGTCGAGCTTGCCTTCGCTCTTCGCGACGATCGTCGAGACGACGCCGTCACCCGAGACGTTGACCGCCGTCCTCACCATGTCGAGCAGGCGATCCACGCCGAGGATCAGGCCGATGCCCTCGAGCGGCAGGCCCACCTGGGTAAACACCATCGAGAGCATGATCAGGCCGACGCCGGGAACGCCCGCGGTGCCGATCGAGGCGAGCACCGACATCAGGATGACCGTCAGGTAGCCGCCGACGCCGAGCTCGACGCCGTAGATGTTCGCGATGAACACCGTGGCCACGCCCTGCATGATCGCCGTGCCGTCCATGTTGATCGTCGCGCCGAAGGGCACGGTGAACGAGGCGACCGAACGGTCGACGCCGAGACGCTGGGTCACGGTGCGGAGCGTGACCGGGATGGTCGCGTTCGAGCTCGAGGTGCTGAACGCGAAGACCTGGACGTTGCGCATCTTCCTGAGGAAGGTGAGCGGGTTCAGTCCCGAGAACAGCAGCAAGGTGCCCTGCAGCGTCACGAAGAGATGCAGGAGCAGCACCGCGATCAGCACGACCACGTAGCCGATGAGCTGCACGAACAGGTCGAGGCCGAGCTGCGCCATCGCCTTCGCGAGCAGGCAGAACACCGCGTAGGGCGCGAGCGACATGATGATGCCGACCATCTTCATCATCACCTCGTTGGCGAGATCGATGGCGTTCATCAGCGGGGCGGCCTTCTTGCCGACCATCAGCAGGCTGATGCCGACCAGGATCGAGAAGAAGATGATCGAGAGCATCTCGCCTTGGGCCAGTGCGGACACCGGGTTGCTGGGCACGATGTTGATCAGCACGTCGGACAGAGCCGGCGCCTCGGCGCCCTCGAAGCTTGCCGCCGTCGTGCCCTCCATGCCCTTGCCGATGCCGGTGAGGCCGGCGACCGCAAGCGCGCTCGCGATGGCCACGGCGGTGGTCATCATGTAGAGCAGGAACGACTTGGAGCCGATGCGCCCGAGCAGGCGGATGTCGCCGATGCCGCAGACGCCGCTGATCAGGGAGAACAGCACGAGCGGGACGACCAGCATCTTCAGCGCGTTGACGAAGATCCTGCCGACGATGTTGAACAGGCCGTCGACGAGGTAGAACTGCATGAACGAGCCGTCGGCGGCCAGCCCGAGGATGTTGATGGCGAGTCCCACGGCGATGCCGAGTGCCATGGCCAGAAGGACCTTGGTGGTCAGGGTCACGATTCACTCCCTCCAGATTACGGGCGAGGGGTCGGCGAGAATCCGTCTCGCGTCGGTCCGGGCACCCGGGACCCTCAGCATGCGCCGATTCATCGCCGTTGTGAATCTCGATGTCTCGCCCTTGCCGGCGTGCGTTCCGGCCGTCGGCCGAGGCGTCGCCAGGGCGGCCGCCAGGGTGGCCGCCGGTGGTACCGATGACCCATGGGAGGCGGCGCTGCCCTCGGCGACGATTCGGGCTTGCCCGAGAACGCCGTCCACCATGCGAACGCTCCCCCTCATCACCGCCGGCCGTCGCCCCTGCGGGTCGCCGTGCGGCTGGCGCTGAACCATCGCGATCCCCCGATGCCCCGTGTCCCGCCTCGCGTGCCGTGTGCCGCGGCGTTGGTGCTGTCCGTGCTGCTCGGCGGTCCGGCGCGCGCCGACACCGTCGTCGATATCCTCTACCTGCAGCAGCGGGTAGCCGCCCCGGCGACCTTGTCGACGCGCGTGCGCCCGCCCGATGACGAGGGGCTCCGCGGGGCTGAGCTCGGCGTGGCGGACAACGACACCACGGGGCGCTTTCTCGGGCAGGACTACGTGCTCGAGGCGGTGATCGCCACCCCCGGGGAATCCCTGCTCGAGCGCGCGCGCGAGGCGCTGGGCAAAGGCGCCCGCAACGTGGTCGTCGACGCGCCCGCCGATGTGCTCGTCGCCATCGCCGGGTTGGCGGAGGCGGCGGACGATCTGCTGTTCAACGCGCGCGCCCGCGACCGTGCCGTGCGCGAGACGGACTGCCGCGCGAACCTCCTGCACACGGTGGCCTCGCGCGACATGCTGGCCGACGCGCTGATGCAGTTCCTGTCCAGCCGCCGCTGGTCGAAGGTCTTCCTCGTCGAGGGGCGTCGTGAGGCGGATGCCGCCTGGGCGGATGCGCTGACGCGCTCGGCCACGAAGTTCGGTCTCGACATCGTCGAGAAACGGGACTGGACCGCGAACGCGGATCTCCGCCGAAGCGCCTCTCGAGAGATGCCGGCGGTGACGCGCGCGCGCAGGTACGACGTGGTGGTGGTCGCCGACGAGGCGCGCGACTTCGCGGAGTACCTGCTCTACAACACCTGGCTGCCGCGACCGGTGGCTGGCAGCGCGGGGCTGGTGCCGACCGACTGGAGTCCGGTGGTCGAACAGTGGGGGGCGGCGCAGCTGCAATCGCGCTTCGAGGACGCCCATTCGCGCGGCATGACCGCCTATGACTACGCGGCCTGGGCGGCGGTGCGTGCGCTCGGCGAGGCGGTGACCCGGACCGCGTCGACCGAGCCCGCCGTGCTGCGCGACTACCTGCTCTCGGAGGCGTTCGCGCTCGCGGCGTTCAAGGGCGCGAGTCTCGGCTTTCGCGACTGGAACGGGCAGCTTCGGCAGCGCATCCCGCTGGTGCACGCGAACGCGGTCGTGGCCAACGCGCCGCTCGAGGGCTTCCTGCACGAGCGCACCGAACTCGATACGCTCGGCATCGACCGGCGCGAGTCCGTGTGCACGGCCTTCGCCGAATGATCCTGCCTGGCCCGATCGCGCCGATGGCCGCGACCGCGTGGGCCGCCGTGATCGGCCGAGCGATCCGCCAGCCCGAGGAGACCCGTGACATGACTTCCGTCGACCGACCCGCCCGACCCGTGATCCCGACCGTCGTCGATCGGTCGAACACCGCCGGTATCGGCCGCGCGGCGCGCGGGGCCCGGCCCGCCCCGTTCGCTCCGGTCGCCCCGGTCGCGCCATCGGCCAGGGCCACCTCGACCGCCTTCGCCGCACTGGCCGCATTGGCCGCGCTCGTCGCGCTGTGCATCGCGCCCGTCGCGAGTGCGCACTGGGTGTACGTGTCCAACGAGAAGGACCACACCGTCAGCGTGATCGACAGCGAGACCGACGAGGTCATCCGCATCATCGAGGTCGGCGAGCGGCCCCGCGGCGTGACCCTGTCGCGCGACTTCACGCGCCTGTATGTGTGCGCCTCCGATTCGGACGCGGTGCAGGTCATCGACGTCGCCACCGATCGCATCCTCCACGACCTGCCGAGCGGCGAAGATCCGGAGCAGTTCGCCTTGCACCCGGACGACAAGCGGCTCTACATCGCGAACGAGGACGACGCGATCGCGACCGTGGTCGATGTGGAGTCGCGCACCGTCATCGCGCAGATCGATGTCGGGGTGGAGCCGGAGGGCATGGCGGTCAGCCACGACGGTCGCTGGGCCATCGTCACCTCCGAGACCTCGAACATGGCGCACTGGATCGACACCGAGGCCGGCGAGATCGTCGCCAACACGCTCGTGGGGCAGCGCCCGCGCGACGCCGAGTTCAACGCCGACGACACCGAGCTCTGGGTGTCGGCCGAGATCGGCGGCACGGTCTCGATCATCGACACCGCCACGCAGCAGATCGTGCACACGCTCGAGTTCGAGATCCCGGGCATCTCGCGCGATCGCGTGCAGCCGGTCGGCATGGAACTGACCTCGGACGGCGCGCTCGCCTTCATCGCCCTCGGTCCGTCCAACCATGTCGCCGTGGTCGATCGAGCCACGTTCGAGGTGATCGACTACGTGCTGGTCGGGCGACGCGTCTGGCACCTCGCGCTGACGCCGGAGGAGGACAAGCTCTACACCACCAACGGCGTGTCGGGCGACGTGACCGTGGTCGACGTCGCGGCCCGCAAGGCGACGAAGACGATCAAGGTCGGACGCTACCCCTGGGGCGTGACGATCCTCCCGAACGAGGCCTTGCCCGCGCCCTGATCAGGGCGGTGGCAGTACGGCCGGCTCGGCGCGTCCGGCCTGCCGGCGACGCCGGCGCCACAGCGGCATCAGCGCGCTGATCGCCATGCCGAGCGTCAGCGCGGCGGCGAGAGCGATGCCCGCCGCCGCCGGCAGATCGACGCTCTGCAGGGCCAGCCACGTACGTGAGCCCGCGCCCTGCTCGAGGGCCACGTCCGCCAGCAGGTCGGCCCGGTCCGGCAGACCGATGTCGACGCGGCGTGCCGGGACGATCGCCTCGGCGGCGGCCTCGTTCACGGTGTCCCACCATCCGACGCGGACGGTGACGAGAAAGACCGGCACGGGGCTGCGGGCAGTGAGCCGGAAGCGGTAGCTCGCCGTCGCGGTCACCACGTCCCCGATCAGTTGCTGGTCGCGGCTGCCACCGAGCGCGACGCTGGTGAACGAGCGCGACGCCAGCGGTTCGACGACCGGCAGCTGACTCGCCAGCACGCCTCGCGCCTCGACCGTCAGGGTGCGTTCGATCTCGCTGCCGGCCGTCAGGTCGGCCAGATCGCTGGACCAGCCGTCGCTCAGGCTCAGCGCGCTCGCCGGCAGCCACCAGGCGTCGGCGTCGGCGGGGGCCGCGCGCACGTCGAGCGATTGTGGGGCGGTGCCGGTGTCGATCGGGCCGCGAGCCGTGCGCGAGCGGACCATCGTGCCCTGCCAGCGGAGCGCGCCGATCTCGAGCGGGCCCGATCGGCGCGGCCAGAGCAGGTACCGCCAGGCGATCCGGCGCATCGGCTTCGACGTCTCGCTTGTCTCGTCCGCGGGTTCGAGGGTGCGACGTCGCTCGAACACCGGCAACACGTCGAAACCCGCGAGGTCGGGCAGTTCGATGGTCTCGTCGGCGATGGCGAAGCGGTGCCGCAGCACGATGTCGAGCGTCACCTGCTCGCGCACCCAGGGCGTGCTGGAGGACAGGCTGATCTCGGCGCGCGCGTCGTCGGTGCCGGGCTGCCAGACGTCCTCGACCGGCGCCGCGACCGTGACCACGACGCGGTTGGACTGCACCGGACCATTCGCCGTCTCGCCGCGCAGCGGACCGAAGGCCACCGCGCCCTCGGCGCGCGGCAGGAACTCCATGCGGCGCGTGCGCACGTCCATCACCTGTCCGCCGATCACCGTGATGCGGGTGCCGGCCGTCTCGCGCAGCAGGTCCGCGCCGATGAACAGCGGCGACGTGTCGAGCGGTTCGAGCAGCCCGACCGACTCGATCTCGAGCGTCACGCTGTCGCCCACGTAGACGGTGTCTTCGGCCACGGTCAGGCGAATGCCGGTCGTGGGTTCCTGCGCGCGGAGGGCCGGCGGCAGGCTGCTCGCGATCAGCAGCAGGAGAGGTAGCAGGAGAGGTAGCCGGACAGGCAAACGGACAGGCAAACGGACAGGTAGCAGGACAGGTAGCAGGACAGGTAGCAGGGCAGGTAACAGGACGGGTAGCAGGACAGATAACAGGACAGGTAACCGGACAGCTAGCCGGACAGGCAACCGGACAAAGAGCAGAACAGGCAGCGAAACAGGCAGCAAGGGCTGGGTTCGCCGGCGACGCCGCGTCGATCGCATCGGCCCGATGGCGCGGTTCACCAACCGCTCCCGCCGGCGGGTGCCGCCTGGCCGGCGGCGCGACGGCGGGCCATCTCGAGCCGGATGCGCTTGTCGAGAAAGCGGGCCGGGTCGTGGCGGATGCGGTTGAGCCACTGCTCGGTCGCCTGCGCGGATTCGAGGGCGGCGCGCGAACCGGCGGCGTCGCTGTGCTCACCGATCGTGTCGCTCTCGCTGGTGCCCGACGCGCGGCCGGCGTCGTCCGGCTCGGCGGATGCGCCGCGAACGGCACCGCCGGCGCCGTCCTGATCCTCGTCGCCGGGCGGCGTCCCGTCGCGCTCGACGCCGGTCTCGTCCATGGGCGCATCGCCCGGGCTCGAGGGCGCCGCTCTCGCGCCACGCTCGCGCTCGTCGCCGGTTCCCGCCTCGCTGTCGCGATCGCCACCGCCCCCGCGCCCGGGCGGCTCTTCCTCGCTCTCCGTGTCGAGGCGGTCGATCTCCTCCTCGGCGTCGCGGCGGCCGCTGCGTTCACGGCCCTCGTCCTCGGCGGCCAGCACCTGTCGCATCAGGTCGGCGTTGTGCCGCGCGTCCTCGAGCGTCGGATCGCCGGCGAGCGCGCGAAGGTAGGCGTCGAGCGCGAGCGCGTGGTAGCCGAGTTGCACGTAGCAGTTGCCGAGGTTGTAGGCCGACAGCGGATCGTCCGAGCGCACGAAGGCCTCGGCCGCCCGCCACCACTGGGACGAGCGGTAGAGCGCGATGCCCTTCCACGCCGGGTCGGTGAAGATCTCGGCGGCGTCCTCGTAGCGGCCCTCGGCGTAGAGACGGTAGGCCAGCACGTTGTCGTCGAGCGACCAGTCGGCAACGGCGCTCGTCGTCGATGCGAGCAGCAGGGCCAGGCTTGCCATGAGAATCCCTGCGCGGTTGCTCATCGCGCCGCCCTCGTCCGCTGCATCCACGGCAGGGCGACGAGCAGGGGCAGCAGGAACCAGTGGCCGCGACCTCGCCACAGCACCGCCTCGAGTCCGGCGATATCCGCGCGATCGTCACCGAGATCGAGCGCGTCGAGCGCCAGCGCACCGAAGCCGTCGGCGAGCAGCAGACGTCCGCCGCCCGCCTCCGCGAGGCGTTCGGCCGCGCCGAGGTCGACCGCGCCGCCCGGCGGGACGTCGCTGCCCGCACGGCCGAACTGCAGCACGTCGAGTCGGTGCCCGGCGTTCGCGACGAAACGCGCCGCGGCGAGCGCGTTGCGCGATGCCCCGGCCGAATCGCCCAGCAGGAACAGGCGGGCGGCGACCAGGCCGCTGCCGCTCGCGACGCTGCTCGCGAGCGACAGCGCCCGGGCGATGTTCGACCCGGCCACCGGCACGGTTCCGTGTTCGAGCAGGCTTGCCTGCGCGTCGAGCACGGTGTGGTCGAAGGCGGGGGGCGAGACGAGGAAGGCGTCGCCGGCGAACACGAGCAGCGCCATCGGGCGGGCGCCGGCGGCGACCGACAGGGCCAGGGTTGCATCTCTCGCGGCGGCGAGGCGAGAGGGTGCGATGTCGTCGAGTGTCATGGAGCGCGACACGTCGACGATGGCGATCCAGGCGGTGGCGTGTCGCCAGGTGGCCGCATCGCTCTGCCGCGTGGCCGGTTCCGCGAGCGCGACGCCGGCGAGCGCCGCGCACAGGAGTCCGGCCCGCAGCCCCCGCCTCGCCGGCCCATGGCCCAGGAAGCCGAGCACGTCGCTGGACATCACCGCTCGCCAGCCATCGCGCCGCAGGCGTCGCGGCGGTCGGGCCGCGAGGGCGAGACACAGCAGGGCGGGCAGCAGCCAGAGCGGCGACAGGAGGGCGAGATCGCCGAGGACCCAGGGACTCATGCCGTCGACTCGCGCCAGGCGCCGAGCAGCAGCAGCGCGAACAGCGCCAGCCGTGGCCAGTGCCCGAGATCCTCGGCGGGTCGCGTCGGCGGCGCGGCGTCCTCCGCGGACTCCATGCGATCGATCTCGGTGTAGATCTCGACGAGGTCGGCGGTCGTACGTGCACGAAAGAAGCGACCACCGCCCTGGTCGGCGACCGCCTTCAGGGTCGCCTCGTCGAGGTCGGCGGACGGGGCGGTCGACAGCCCGCCGGTCGAGGGTCGGTCGCTGCCGAGCGCGATCGTGTGCACCCGCACGCCGAACGTGGTGGCGAGTTCGGCGGCGTCTTCGGGCTCGACGGGCCCTGCGTTGTTGGTGCCGTCCGACAGCAGCACGATGGCCTTCTCGGCGGCCGGGTCGGCGCGCAGCACCGACAGGGACAGGCCGAGGGCGTCGCCGATCGCCGTCGAGCGGCCGGCCATGCCGATACCCGCGGACGCGAGAAGATCGACGAGGCCGTTCAGATCGAAGGTGAGGGGCGCGGCGACGAAGGCCTCCTTGCCGAACAGCACGAGCGCGACGCGATCGCCCTGCCGCTGCGCGATGAAGTCACTCGCTGCCCGCTTGACCACGCTCAGCCGATCGGCCTGTACGCCGTCGAGCTCGAAGTCCTCGCGTTCCATGCTGCCCGACACGTCGATCGCGAGCGTTATCGCGCGGCCGCTCACCGGCGTCACGACCGACGGGCCCGGCCGCGTGGGCTGCGCCAGTGCGATGACCAGGGCGACCCAGGCGAGGGCGGCCAGTCTTGGGCCATCGAGCAGCTGCCACCGACCCCTGCCGTCCGCCCGCTCGAAGGCGACGCGCAGCGCGGGCGGGACGCGGACGGCGGCGTTCCGGTTCGCCGGCGCGGTGCTGGCGCCGCCGCGCGTCGGGACACCGTCCTCGTCCGGACCACGTTCGGCCGGGCGGTGGCCGGCAGGGTGGTCCCGGGCCGAGCGCAGCCACCACCACAGGATGGGTGCCGGCAGCAGGCACAGCATCCACGGCCACTCGACGCGGAGGCCGGTGACGCCGAGCGACGCTGTCCAGGAGTCGATCATGAGCGGGAGCCGGGCGGCGCCCATGCTGCAGGCTCGCCAGCCGGTCCGTCGGCAGGCCCGTCGGCAGGCGCATCGGCAGGCCCGCCAGCAGCCCCGTCAGCAGGTTCGTCAGCAGGTCCGTCGGCGGGCGCATCGGCAGGCCCGTCGGCCGACGCTTCGGCAGACGCCCGGGCAGCGACGGCCGGCAATCGGCGCAGCTCGGATTCGACGCCGTCGCAGAGCCGGCGCAGGTCCGGCCCACGGTCGCCGCGTCGATACAGTGCATCGCCGAAGGCGCGGCCCTCGCCGGTGCTGAACCAGTTCGTCCGAAAGCAGCGATCGAGCGCGGCCAGCCAGTCGTCGCCGCCGAGCCGCGCGACGCCATCGCCGAGTCGGTGCCTCGCGACCTGACGCAGCAGCGTCGCGAGCGCCGCCGGTCCGTCGGGCGAATCGTCGTCGCGCAGCGCGTGCACCGTCGCCAACGCTTCGCGCCGCCAGGCGTTGCGCCGTCGGTGTCGCTGCCAGAGCAGCAGCACGAGCCAGGCGATGGCGAGCGCGACGTTCAGCAGGATCAACCACGGCAGGCCGGTATCGGGCGTCGGGGGTTCACGCACGTCGGCCAGGGTCGCGAGCAGCGTCGCGGTGTCGCTCACGATCGCGCGCCGCGTCGGTCGACGGCGACCGCAGGCGCGGCCCTGGCCGGGTCAGGGGAGCGGACCGACTCGAAGCGTATGCCGATGCGCCGGCAGGCGTCGGCCAGCGCGTCGTGCCGGGCGAGCAGGGCCTCGTCGATGCGGCGGATGGCAGCGCGTCCGAGCGTCACCGAGGCGGCGCCGCGAGCGCCGGCGAAAGGGTAGCGTCCCGGCGGCAGGGACAATCGCTCCATCGGGTCCTCGATCAGGACGATGTTCAGCGGTGCGATCAGCGCCAGCCTGCCGAGCTCGGTCCACGCGCCGTCGTCCCGGGCGTCTCCACCGCCACCGCCATCGCCACCGCCACCGTCGCCGTCGATTTCGTCGAGACCCGTGACGAAATCCACCGAGCCGAGTCGTCGACCGTCCACAGCCAGGCGGTCGACGATCGTCGGCAGCGTCGGACTCGGCACGACGCTCGCGCGGCGCGCGTTCCCGGCCCCTTCGAGCGCGTCGCGGCGGGCCGTGCAGCGGGCGGACGCGAGCGCGCAGGCCGCCAGTGCGCCGGCGTCCCCGTGCCCCGGTCGCGACGCCGTGATGCCGCCCGCGTCGATCGCGACGAGCGCGGCCCGTCCACCACCGTCGATGCAGCGCCACACGCGAGCGGCCGCCTCGAGACAGGCCGCGACCGCGCGCAGCCGCCGCGAGCCGGTGAACATCGTGTCGCGCAGGTCCAGCACGACGGTGAGCGTGATGTCCTTCTCTTCGCGATGCAGGCGGGTGTGGGTCTCGCCGAGTCGCGCGCTGACCTTCCAGTCGATATGGCGCACGTCGTCGCCCGGCACGTAGGGGCGCAGGTCGTCGACGTCCATGCCTTGCCCGCGACGGCGGCCCCGGAACGGTCCGGCCCAGGGACCGGTGCCGGGCACGGCGAGCCGACCGGGAAGGCCCCCGCGCGTCGCGATCAGATCGTCCAGGGTCACACGCGTGTTCGCGCCGTCCTCGCCGGTCGTGTCCGGCACCGGGCTGCTCAGACCCGCGGCGTCGCGGCGACGATCGCGGCCAGGCGGTCACGGGCGCGCGCGCCTTCGGCCCGGGCGCGGTAGTCGAGCGCGATGCGGTGCGATAGCACGTCCGGCACCAGCGCCTCGACATCCTCGGGCGTCGCGTGGTCGCGTCCCTGCAGCCAGGCACGCGCTCGGGCGCCGTGCGCGAGCGCGATCGAGGCACGGGGGCTCGCCGCTTGCGCGATGTCGGTCGCGGCCGTTCCGCCGGCACCGAGTCCGCGCGTGGCGCCGACCAGTCTGACGATGTAGTCGCGGACCGCGGGCGCGAGGTAGATGCCGGACACGTGGTGCCGGGCCTGCAGTATTGCTCGGGCGTCGGTCAGCGGCGAGGTGTCCGGCGCATCCGCGCCGTCGTTCTCGCCCAGCACCAGGTCCAGGATGCGCCGCTCGTGCGCGATGTCCGGTAGCGCGAGATCCACCTGGAACATGAATCGATCCAGCTGCGCTTCGGGTAGCGGGTAGGTGCCCTCGTGCTCCAGCGGGTTCTGCGTCGCCGCCACCAGGAAGGGCTCCTCGAGTGCGCGCGTCACGCCACCGGTGCTGATCTGGTGCTCGCCCATGGCCTCGAGCAGTGCGCTCTGCACCTTCGGCGGCGCGCGATTGACTTCGTCCACGAGCACCACGTGGTTGAACAGCGGGCCGGGCAGGAAGTGGAACGCCCCGTCGCCGCGCAGCACGTCGGTGCCGGTGAGGTCGGCGGGCAGGAGATCCGGTGTCGCCTGGACCCGCACGAAGCGGGTGTCGAGCAGGGCCGCGAAGCGCTTGACGGTCCGGGTCTTCGCCACCCCCGGCGGCCCTTCGAGCAGCACGTGCCCACCGGACAGCAGCGCGATCAGCAGCCGCTCGACCAGCGCCTCGTGACCGACGGTCACCCGCTGCAGGGCGTCCCGCACGGCGATCAGGTTCGCCTGCGCGCGCCCGTCGACCGCCTCGGCGGCATGCGTGCTCACTGGCCGATGTCCGGGTCTTGCGGCTGGTCGTCGAAGAAGTTGAGGGGTCGCGCGGGCTCGACCGGCAGGCCGTGCTCCCGCCAGCCGTCGGTGCCCAGCGGAAACCAGTGCACCGCCGCGTAGCCGAGCGCGATCACGCGCTTCGAGACGTTCCAGCTCTGCCAGCAGTCGGCCGTGCAGAAGAAGACGAGTTCGCGCGCCGTGTCGCCCTCGCTCAGGCGAACGAGGTTGCGCTCGAGGTAGTCCAGATGCTCGGGTTCGAGATGGCCACGCCCGACCTCGGGCAACCAGGTCGCGCCGGGCAGGGTGTCGTGGGATTCGCTGATCACCCAGTGACCGTCGATCGGGTCCGGGCCCAGGCCGCGGGGCGGGTAGACGTCGATGAAGACCGCCTCGCCGCCCTCGTGCAAGGCTCGCGCGGCATCGATGTCGAGCGTGATGCCGTCGGGGATCGACGCGGGCACCGGTGCCCGGTACCGCTCCATGCGATACCCGGTCTCGGGGTCGACCTCGTAGGCGTCGTCGTCCGCGACGGCCGGGCCGGTCGCGACGCTCGCGACGAGTGCGACGAGGCCGATCGGCACGAGTCGACGCCACGCCGTGCGGGTGCGCGCCCGCTCAGCAGCTTGTTCGGTCATGCCTCGATTGTAGGCGTTGCCTGTGCCTCTTCGTCGTGGGACCAAAGTGCCAGAGCAGCGGGCGTGGCGGCTCGGTCGCCGACGCTACACTGGCCGATCCCGCCCCCCGGAGACCTGCCATGCTCGTGCCGTTCGCGCAGTGGATCACCCGCGCACTCGCCGCCTCGGCGTTGCTGTCCGTCGTCGCGGGAACCGCGCTCGCGGACGAGCTGCCGGTGATCAAGGTCGGCGTGCTGAAGTTCGGCACCGTGAACTGGGAGCTGGCTTCGATGCAGCACAACGGGTTCGACGAGGCCAACGGCTTCACGCTGGAGATCGTGCCCTTCGCGGGCGGCGACGCGACCGAGATCGCGCTGCAGGGCGGTGCCGTCGACGTCATCGTCTCCGACTGGCTCTGGGTGTCACGCCTGCGTCAGCAGGGGACGGACCTCGCCTTCGTGCCCTACAGCTCGTCGGTCGGCGCCATCATGGTGCCCGGTGATTCCGCGGCCGACACGCTCGCGGACCTTCGCGGCATGAAGATCGGCGTGGCCGGCGGTCCACTCGACAAGAGCTGGCTGCTGCTCCAGGGGCAGGCGCGCCAGGACGACGCTGTCGATCTCGCCGCAGAGAACGAGATCGTGTTCGGCGCGCCACCGCTGCTCGCGGAGAAGGCGAAGAGCGGTGAACTCGACGCCGTGCTCAACTACTGGCACTACAACGCGAGGCTCGAGGCCGAGGGCTTTCGTCGCCTCGCCAGCGCCGAGGACGCCTCGTTCGCGCTCGGCGCGCGCGGCCCGGTATCCTCGATCGGCTATGTGTTCTCCGAGGCCTGGGCCGACACCGCGCCTGTGGCCGGCTTCATCACCGCCTCGCGCGAGACCAAGGCCCTGCTGGGCGAGAGTGACGAGGAGTGGCAGCGTCTGGCCGACAGCGGCGCGATCAAGGACGGACCGGAGGCGCTGTCCCTGCTGCGCGACCGCTTCCGCGAGGGCATCCCGACGCGCGTGCTGAGCGAGGAGATCGACGACGCGGGCGTCATCTACGGCATCCTGGCCGAGCTCGGCGGCGAAAAGCTCGTCGGCGAGGCGCGCGAGATGGTGCCGGGCACCTACTGGACCGGCGACGGCGCGACGCTCTGACGCATGTGACCGGGCGCGCAGGGGTCGGCGCGACGCTCCGGCACGCGGGCACGGTCGTGCTGTCGGTCGGCGTGCTGATCGCCGCCTGGGCAGCGCTGGCGGTCATCCTCGATCAGCGTGCCCTGCCCACGCCGCTCGCCATCTGGCAGGCGCTGCTCGGCGAAGGGGCGAGCGGCGAGCTGTTCTTCCATCTGGGTGCGACCCTGCTGCGGGTCGCCTGCGCCTTCGTGGTCGCGATGGCGATCGGTGCGCCGCTCGGCATCTGGCTCGGCATGCAGCCGGGTGCGAACCGGGTGATCGACCCCTGGCTGATGCTGCTTCTCAACATGCCGGCGCTGGTGGTCATCGTGCTGGCCTACATCTGGTTCGGGCTGAACGAGGCGGCGGCGATCGGCGCCGTCGCGCTGAACAAGATCCCGAACGTGGTCGTGACCCTGCGCGAGGGCGCGCGGTCGCTGTCGCGCGAGCTCGACGAGATGGCGGCGGTCTACCGCTTCGGCTTTCGTCGCCGGCTGCGCCACGTCGTCTTGCCGCAGCTCCAGCCCTACCTGGCGGCGGCCACGCGGTCGGGTGTGGCGCTGATCTGGAAGATCGTGCTGGTGGTCGAACTGCTCGGTCGCTCGAACGGCGTCGGCTTCCAGATCCACCTGTATTTCCAGCTGTTCGACGTCGCCACGATCCTCGCCTACACGCTCGCCTTCGTGGCGGTGATGATGGCGGTGGAGTACGGCGTGCTGCAGCCGCTCGAGTCCCGTGCCCGTCGCTGGCAGCAGCACCGTGGCTGAGGCGACGCCGGCGCTCGAGGTCGACGTGCGCGGCCGTCGCTTCCGGAGCGCGGAGGGCGGCGAGGTGCATGCGCTCGGCGCGGTGGCCTTCACGTTGCCGGAGCGCTCCTTCACCTGCCTGACCGGGCCGTCGGGCTGCGGCAAGACGACCGTGCTCCGGATGATCCTCGGGCTCGATCGACCGATCGACGGCCGGGTGCAGGTGAACGGCAGCGGGCGCGTCGCGGCGGTGTTCCAGGAGCCGCGCCTGCTGCCGTGGCGTAGCGTGGAGGACAACGTGCGCCTCGCGCTGCCGAGCGTCGATGCCGGGCGTCCGCTCGGGGCGCTGTTCGACACGCTCGGCCTGGCCGCGCACCGCGCGCTGTTGCCGGGCGAGCTCTCGCTCGGCCTGGCGCGTCGCGTCGCGCTGGCGCGTGCCTTCGCGCTCGAGCCGTCGCTGATCCTGCTCGACGAGCCCTTCGTGTCGCTGGACGAGGACACCGCCGAGCGCCTGCGCGAGCTGCTGCTCTCGGTGTGGCGGGCACGGCCGACGACGGTGCTGATGGTCACCCACGATCTCGAGGAGGCGGTCGCGCTGGCCGACCGGGTGATCGTGTTCTCCGCCGCGCCCGGCACGCCACGGGCCAGCATCGATCTCGCCGCGCCGCGCGGGGTGCGCGACGGGCCCTGGCGCGTGCAGGCCGCCGCCCGGCTCCGGTCCGAAAGGACCATGGTCGGCGTCGGAGGGCTGCCCTAGCCTTGAGCATCGATGCTTCAGGCTTCCCAGCATGCGCCCGACACGACCCCGCTTCCTCCTGATCGCCGCCGCGGCGGCCGGTCTCGCCCCGCTCCTGTTCGTCGGCCCGGCCTGGACGCACGGCGACGTGCAGCCGCAGTCGGTGGACACCGAAGGGCTGGAAAACGCCGGCGAGGAGATCCAGCCGGAGAACCCCTACCGGCTCGCCGGGGGCGAGCAGTACGCGCTGGCGCAGAAGATCGGCGCGTCGGGCTACAACTCGAACTGTGCGCGCTGTCACGGACTCGAGGCCATCAGCGGCGGTATCGCGCCGGATCTCCGCCTGCTCGAGGACGGCGAGTTCGGCGACGAGTGGTACATGGAGCGCGTGCTGAACGGCTACACCCAGAACGGCGCGTACAAGATGCCGGCGTTCACCGAGATCTTGAGTCAGGAGGCCATGTGGGCGATACGGTCCTACACCGAAACGCGACCGAAGGAAGGTCTTTGAGCGTCGGTCGTCCCACACGCATCGACCCCCGAACGCGCGACTCGTGATCCTGATGCTGCACTGCCGGCCCGGGCCGTTCATCCGATGAGCCGGCTGGCCGGTCTCCTCGTCATGTGCGCAATGGTCGCGGCCGCGGTCGCGCCGCCCGCGACGGCACGACCGCTCGACGACGTGATCGAGAGCGGCACGATCACGATCTTCGTGTACAGCGACTACGCCCCGTACTCCTGGGGCGAGGGAGAGGCGGCGCAGGGCATCGACGTCGACATCGCCCGCGCCATCGGCGAGTCGCTCGGGGTGAAGACCGAGCTCCTGGTGCGCGGGGCGGACGAGAACCTCGACGACGACCTGCGCGTCAACATCTGGAAGGGCGACCTGATCCACCGGAAGGCGGCCGACGTCATGCTGCACGTGCCGGTCGATGGCGAGGTGGACGCGCGCAACGAGTTCGCGGTCATCACCGGGCCGTACTTCCAGGAGGAGATGGCGATCGTCGTCGACCTGGCGGTCCTGCCGAGCGTCGATACCTTCGGCCACTTCGTGTCGACACCGATCTCGGTCGAGGTCGACACCGCCGGCGACTTCTTCCTGTCCAACGCCTTCCGCGGTCAGTTGCAACAGAGCATCCGCCGCGGCCGCACCTTCGAGATCGCCGCGAGCGCCTTCATCGACGGCGAGGTGCCGGCCCTGATGGCGTCGCGCGCGCAGAGCGAGTGGGCCGCCTCGCAGGCGACGGCCAACGGCATCGAGACCGCGGTGCTGCAGCCGCCGATGCCGGGCATCGTGCGGACCGGCTGGCCGATCGGCATCGCCGTCAAGCACGACAGCCGGGACCTCGGCTACGCGGTCGGCGACGTGCTGACCGAGATGATCGACTCCGGACGCATGGCGGCGTTGTTCGCCGCCTACGGCGTCGAGTGGTTACCCGTGGAGATCCAGTGATGAGACGCACCCCGTTCGCCGTTCTGTTCGTGCTGCTGGCCGCGATGTCGTGGATCGCGCCCGCCGCTGCCCGCGAGGTGCCACCCGATCCGCTCGGCTCGGTGATGTGGAAGAGCGTCGCCGATCGCTTCATGCCGGACGGCGAGATCGTGTTCGACGAGCGGGTGCAGATCCTCGCGCCGTACTCGGCGGAGAACCAGTTCCACGTGCCGGTCACGATCGACGCGACCGCGCTGGACGGCGAGATCACCGAGATCGTCGCCGTCGCCGACCTGAACCCGATCCCGCTGATCCTGCGCGCGATTCCCGAACGGGCGCAGGCCTTCCTCGGTTTCAGGCTAAAGCTGCAGCAGACGTCGCCGGTCCACGTCGGGGTGCGCACCGCCGACGGTGTCTGGCACGTGGCCGGTGCGGTGGTCGACGCGATGGGCGGTGGCTGCACCGCGCCGGCCGCGGCCTACGCCGTCGAGGACTGGATGGATCGGCTCGGGGAGACCCGCGCGCTCGCCAGCCGCGGCCTCGACGGTGAGGCCCGCATGACGATGCAACTCCGGCACCCGATGGACACCGGGCTCGCGGTCGGCATCCCCGCCTTCTACCTGAACGAGCTGACCGTCGCCGACGACACCGGCACCCCGCTCGCGCGACTCTGGCTGTACGAGCCGGTCAGCGAGAACCCGACGCTGACGCTCAAGCCCCTCGCCTCGGACGAGGCGATCGCCTACTCGGTGTCCGCGCGCGACACCGAGGGCAACGAGTACGCCTTCGCCGTGGCGCTTCCCGACACCCCCGCCCGCGCGCTGCCCGATACCGAGCTGTGATCCGCCGTTCGCGGCGGGCAGGGTTCTCGCCGGCGCGTCGCCGCGCGCTGCAATGGGCCGGGGCCGGCTGCGGGTGCGCGCTCTGCGGACCGCTGGCCAACGCCGACGTCCTCGGTTACACGCTGTCGGCGACCGAGATCGCACCGAAGACCTGGGCGGTGCTCGGGCGCTCGGAGTACTTCTCGATGGAGAACGGCGGCAACATCGTCAACGCCGCCTTCATCGAGGTGCCGGACGGCGTCGTCGTCATCGATACCGGTCCTTCGAAACGCTACGGCGAGGCCCTGCTCGCGCTGATCGAGCGCACCGTGCCCGGGCGCGAGATCCTGCGGGTCTACAACACGCACCATCACCCCGATCACTTCCTCGGCAACCAGGTCTTCGACGCGACGCGCATCGCGGCGCCGCAGAAGGTCATCGACAACATCGCGCTCGAGGGCAACGGCTTCACCGACAACCTCTACCGCCTGCTGGGGGACTGGATGCGCGGCACGCGGGCGCAGGCACCGACCGTGGCGCTGGAGGCGGCGGGCGAGACGGTCGGCGGACGGGACTTCTCGCTGTTCTACCTCGACGGACACACCTCGGCGGACTTCGTGATCCGCGACGACGAGACCGGGGTGCTGTTCACGGGGGACCTCGCCTTCCTCTACCGTGCGCCGACCACCCCGCACGCGAACCTGCCCGGCTGGCAGCAGGCGATCCGCACGCTCGCCGGCATCGATCGCGACCTGATCCTGCCCGGCCACGGCCCCCGCGATGCCCGCGGCGAGTCGCTCGAGCAGACGGCCGACTACCTCGACTGGCTCGGCGGCACGCTCGAGCACTCGGTCGGCAGGGGGCTGACGATGAACGAGGCGATGACGCTGCCGATCCCCGACCGCTTCACCGGCCTCGGCGTGGTGCGTACCGAGTTCGAGCGCTCGGTGGTGCACCTGTACCCCACGCTCGAGGAGCGATTGCTGCCCGTGGTCGACGTGCAGCGCTGACGCGTCGCGTTGCCGGGGTAGACCAAAGGCCCCTACCGGGCGCACCGGACGGCTGGATAGACTCGCGGCAGGGTCGCGGCAGTCTCTCGCCGACCTGTCGTCACCGTCAATGGAGAAGTGCACATGATCCGACGCTCAACCGTCATGGCCGTCGCCTGCGCCATCGGCGTGGCCGGATTGGCCGGCACCGCGACCGCTGCCGAGGTCACCGTCGAGGACCTGATGAACGATCAGGCGAGTGGCGGCGACGTCCTCACCTACGGGCTCGGGCCGCGCGCCCAGCGCTACAGCCCGCTCTCCACGCTGAACAGGGAGAACATCGAGAACCTGTACCCGGTCTGGAGCTTCAGTTTCGGTGGGGAGAAGCAGCGAGGCCAGGAGAGCCAGCCGCTGATCAAGGACGGCATCATGTACGTGACCGGCTCCTACAGCCGCATGTGGGCCATCGACATCCGCACCGGTGAAGAGCTCTGGCAGTACGATGCCCGTCTGCCCGAAGGCATCCTGCCGTGCTGCGACGTGGTGAACCGCGGTGCCGCGATCCTCGGTGACAAGGTGTTCTTCGGCACCCTCGACGCGAAGATGGTCGCGCTCGACGCGAAGACCGGCAAGGTCGTCTGGCGCAAGACCATCGGCGACTACAAGGCGGGCTACTCCTACACGGCCGCGCCGATCATCGTGCCCACCGAGGCGCACGGCCCGTTGCTCGTCTCCGGCAACTCCGGCGGCGAGTTCGGGATCGTCGGCGAGGTGCAGGCCCGCAACCCCGAGACCGGTGACCTCGTCTGGAGCCGCCCGACCATCGAGGGTCACATGGGCACGCTGAACGGCGAGGAGAGCACGATGACCGGCTCGAAGAACGAGACCTGGCCGGGCGACATGTGGCAGAACGGCGGCGGCGCGACCTGGCTCGGCGGCACCTACGACCCCGAGGCCAAGCTCCTCTACTTCGGTACCGGCAACCCGGCGCCGTGGAACTCCCATCTCCGTCCCGGCGAGAACAAGTGGACCGCCGCGCGCATCGCGCTCGATCCGGAGAACGGCGAAATCAGCTGGGGCTTCCAGACCACGCCGAACGACGGCTGGGACTACGACGGCGTCAACGAATTCATCGCCTTCGACATGGAGAAGGACGGCGAGACCATCCAGGCCGGCGCCACCGCCGACCGGAACGGCTTCTTCTACGTACTCGATCGCACCAACGGCGACTTCGTCTCGGCCGCCCCCTTCGTCCAGGACATCACGTGGGCCAAGGGCATCGACGAGACCGGCAAGCCGATCCTGGATCCCGACAATCGCCCGGGAGACCCGGCGGAATCGGCCGACGGCAAGAAGGGCAAGGCGGTGTACTCGGTCCCGGGCTTCCTCGGCGGCAAGAACTGGATGCCGATGGCCTACAGCCAGGACACGGAGCTTTTCTACATCCCCTCGAACGAGTGGGGGATGGACATCTGGAACGAGCCGATCACCTACAAGAAGGGCGCGGCGTACCTCGGCTCGGGCTTCACCATCAAGCCGGTGTTCGACGACTACATCGGCTCGTTGAAGGCGATGGATCCGGTCACGGGCGAGCTGAAGTGGGAGTACCGGAACAAGGCGCCGCTCTGGGGCGGCGTCCTGACCACCGGGGGCGGTCTCGTGTTCACCGGCACGCCGGAGGGCTACCTGAAGGCCTTCGACGACGAGACCGGCGAGGAACTCTGGAAATTCCAGACGGGGACAGGCATCGTGTCCTCACCGATCACCTGGGAGCAGGACGGCGAGCAATGGGTGGCGATCGTCACGGGATGGGGAGGTGCGGTACCGCTGTGGGGCGGCGAGGTCGCCAAGGTCGTCAGCTACCTGAACCAGGGCGGTTCGGTGTGGGTGTTCAAGGTTCCCGAGGCGCTGGTCTCGCGCTGAGCGATCGGCGGGAGCGCCCGGCGGGGAGCGTTTTCCCCGCGCGGCGAGCGCGCGCGTGAGCGAGCTGTCGCGGGTGATGATCGTCGACGATCATCCGCTGTTTCGCGACGCGCTCGCCACCGCGGTGAAACTTGCCTACCCGGGCACGGAGGCCCTGGAGGTCGATTCCATCGAAGCGGCGATCGCGGTGCTCGATGCCGACCGAAACTTCGACATCGCGCTGCTCGACCTGAACATTCCGGGCGTGCACGGCTTCGACGGACTGCTGCGGCTACGGACGCATCACCCGCGTCTGCCCGTGCTGATCGTCTCCGGCCTGGAGTCGGATCAGATCATCAACGAGGCGATCGAATACGGCGCCGCGGGCTTCGTGCCGAAGTCGCTCGGGCGCGACGTGCTGTCCGACGCGATCGAGATCATCCTGGCGGGCGGTGTCTACGTGCCGGACGATGTCGAATCGACAAGCGAGCGGCAGACGCCGTCCGACGATCTCGTCGAGCGCCTGCTGAGCCTGACGCCGCAGCAGTTGCGGGTGTTGACCATGTTGCGGGAAGGGCTGCTCAACAAGCAGATCGCGCACGAACTCGACGTCGGCGACACGACGGTCAAGAAGCACGTGTCCGAGATCCTCAGGAAGCTCCGCGTCAACAGTCGCACGCAGGCGGTGATCGAGGCCTCTCGCGTCGGCAACGACGAGCTGTTCGATCTCGGCCGCCGTTTCCACGATCCGTCGCCGGGGTAGCGGGCGACCCGCTCAGGCGGTGGGCCGGGGGCGATCGCACGTCGCGCTCGCCTCCTTCGTGCAGGCGGACATCAGATGCGACAGCAACGCGCGCATCGAGGCCGGCTTGAGCGGCTTCTCCATCATCTCGATGCCGGCCATCTCCGCGCGTCGGTGCAGCGCCGACGATGGCGCGGCGGTGACGAGCAGGGCGGGAAGCTCGCCGCTCACCTTCTCGCGCAGCCGGGCGATGGCGTCGATGCCACGATCGTCGCCGTCCAGATGCTGGTCGGCGATGACCAGATCGGGAACCCAGACCCCGCGCTCGACGATCGTCAAGGCGGCCGACGTCGAGCGCGCGGTGCGAAGCTCGCAGCCCCAGCGACCGAGCAAGGCCTCCATCGCGAGCAGGGCGTCCGGATCGTTCTCGATCACGAGCACGTTCAGACCGTGCAGGCCGCCGGAGCGATCGACGATCTCGTCCGTGGTCGCCACCGGACGCGCCGGCCCGCCGGTCGCGCGGGCCAGCCGCAGACGAAAGCAGGAGCCGTGGCCGACGCGTGACTGCAGCTCGATGCGGTGTTCGAGCGCGCTCACCAGCCGCTCGACGATCGCGAGTCCCAGGCCGAGACCGCCGGCCGCGGTGTCATCGAGCGCGGTCGGCTGACGCCCCCGGTTGAACTCGAGGAAGATGTCGCGATGCCGTTCCTTCGCGATGCCGATGCCCGTGTCGGCGACGCGGATCGATACCGTCTCGCGCCGGGCACCGGCGATCAGCAGCACGCCGCCCCGGTCGGTGTAGCGCAGTCCGTTGGCGACGATGTTCTGCAGGATCCGCCGTAGCAGGGTCTTGTCGGAGCGCACCGACAGCCCCGAGTGGCGGACACGAAGTTCGAGGCCGCGCAGCCGGGCGACCGGTTCGAAGTCCGAGGCGATCGAGTCGAACAGGCGATCGAGGTCGACCGATTCGATCACCGGCACCACGTCACCGCTGTCGATGCGCGACATGTAGAGCAGGGTGCGGAGCAGGAGGTCCATGGTCTCGAGCGAGCGCTCGACCTGGCGCCCGAGTCGCTGTCCCTCGGCACACTCCTGGATGCCCGACAGCGAGGACATGGACAGCAGCGCCGCGTTCAGGGGTTGCAGGACGTCGTGGCTGGCGGCAGCCAGGAACTGCGTCTTGGAACGGCTGGCCTTCTCGGCACTGTCGCGGGCGCTCGCCAGCTCGATGTTCGAGCGTTCGAGATCGGCGAGCGTGCGCGTGAGTTCCGAGGTCCGCCGGCGCACCTGCGCCTCGAGCCCGATCGCGGTCTGGAACAGCGAGAAGGCCTGGCCCTGCTGATCGAGCGATCGTTCGACCCGGGCGATCAGCACCTCGTTGATGCGGCGCAGTCGCGTGATCTCGTCGCCGTCGCCGTCGCCGTCGCCGTCGTTCAAGGGGACGCCCGCCCGAAGGCCACCCCGGTGAAGGTCTGGTTGACGTGTGTCGCGCCGAACTGCTCGCCGTAGGTGTTGCAGCCGACGACATGCCGGTCGCGGAACAGCGCCTCCATGCGATCGGTCACGTGACGGTGCGCCGCGTCGAGCTTGCGGTAGATGCAGTCGTAGCCGATGACGCAGTCGAGCGGGCCGATGTGTGTCTCGATGGATTCGAGCAGCAGGTGCGAGGAGCGCACCATGCCTTCGGAGCGGGCGACGGTCAGCACGAGGCCGTCGTCGATGGCGCAGAAGAACGTCAGGGAGTCATCCGGGTTCATGCTCTGGATGCTGCGGCAAAAGTGTTCGCCGCCGATCGTCAGGATCAGCGGGTGCGCCGCGAAACTCATCGCGCGAAGCCCGGCAGCTTCGCCGCCGATCGCCTCGGCGTAGGCGTGTGCGGCAGGTTCGGCGTTGAACTCGTAGACGATGCGTCGATCGGCATCGGAACGGGTGACCACCAGCTTCTCGGCGGTCGGCACGAAGTTGTTGTCGGTGAACAGACGGTAGGGCAGCCGCGAGCGCACGAGCAGGAGGATCGCGGCCCGGTCATGAACCTGCCCGCGGTGGATCAGCACGGTACGTCGGAACTCGAGATCGTCGCCGGCCGAGCCACCGACCAGCGGAATGTCCTCGAGCCCCTGCTGCACCGCCGCCGTGGTCGCGTCCTCGGCGAAGGTCAGCCCGTCGATCAGGGTCATGGCGAAGATGCTGCCGCTGTCGCGCCCCCATCGATCGAGAAAGTCGTCCCGCGCCCGCGAGGCGCACCGCGCGATCTGTTGCATGCCGGCGGTGTCGACGTTCTCGATCAGCGTGACCGACACGTCCACGTGCCGGGCCGGCATCAACAGCACGACCGCTCCGCCACCCTGCAGGCCGCCCGGCGTGATTTCCCCGCAGGTCGAGCAGCCGCAGACGGTCAGCCCGGGCACGTCGCGGTGCAGGGTCTCGGCGAAGCGGCCGGCGTCCAGGCCATCCGGGGAGAACCAGACGATCGCGATCGCCATCGCGTCTTCCGTCGCCGCTCTCGAGACGGCGTCGACCAGCGCGTCGGTCGCATCGTCCGCGCACCACAGCGCGAGGAAGCCGTTGCCGTAGCGATGGCGATGGATGGTCATCGGCGGGCCCTGGCGGCGGTGGCTCCGCGCGACGGATCGTAGCCGTACAGCGCGATGCCGAGAAACACCGCGGTGAACAGGGCCGTCACCGCCGCCGCCGACAGCGAGAGCGATGCGTACATCGCGAACCGCACGAGCTCGACGGCGTGGGTGAAGGGATTGATCGTGCAGAGGACGTACAGCCACTCGCTGGACTCCTCGATCTTCCACAGTGGATACAGCGCCGAGGAGGCGAAGAACATCGGGAAGATCACGAAGTTCATCACACCCGCGAAGTTCTCGAGCTGACGGATGAAGGAGGAGAGCGCGAGCCCCAGCGCACCGAGCATCAGGCCCGCCAGCAGGAGTGCCGGCAACGCGGTGACGTAGCCCGCCAGCGGCGGTCGCACGTCCCAGAACCAGGCGATGGCGAGAAAGACGTAGACCTGCAGCAGCGCGACCGACACGCCCGCGACGAGCTTGCAGACGAGCAGCCAGGCGCGCGGCATCGGGCTCGTCAGCAGCACGCGCATGCTACCGCTCTCCCGGTCGTAGACCATCGACAGCGAACTCTGCATGCCGTTGAACAGGAGGATCATGCCGACCAGGCCCGGGGCGATGTACTCCTCGTAGCGGATGTAGGTCGAATACGGTTCGATGATCGAGACGCCGAGCACCGAGCGAAAGCCCGCGGCGAAGATGAACAGCCAGACCAGCGGGCGGACCAGCGCCGAGAAGAACCGCCCCCGCTGATGCACGAAGCGGAGCGCCTCGCGGACGACGATGCCGCGGAGGGCGCGGAACGGCGCGCGACGGTCACGACGCGGGGCGTCGGCGACGTGCGTGGTCATGAGCGGCGCGCGCCGCCGGCGGGGTCGGCGCGAAGCATCGTCGTCAGCGACTCGATGTCGTTCGCGCCGTGACGCTCCAGTAATTCGGCGAGCGGCCCCGCGGCGAGCAGTCGGCCCCGATCCAGCAGATGCGTCACGTCGCTCGGTCGCACTTCATCGGCCAGGTGCGTCGCCCAGAGCACCGACACGCCGAGGGCGTCCACCAGCGACCGGACGTGCGCGACGAAGTCCCGGCGGCTCGGGCCGTCGAGGCCGGCGGTGGCCTCGTCCATGAGGAGCACGGTGGGATCGTGCAGCAGCGAGCGGGCGAGCTCGACCCGGCGGCGTTGTCCGCCGGAGAGCCGGTCGGCGCGGCGATCGGCCACGTCCGCGATGGCATGTCGGCGGAGAGCATCGTCGATGCGCACGCGCGCCACGTCGCTCGGGATGCCCTGCAGGTCGGCGAAGTAGCGCAGGTTGCGCCGCACGCTCAGATCCCCGTCGAGCGTCGAGCGCTGGAACACGATGCCGAGGCGCGCCAGCGCGCGGGTCGGATGGCGGCGGAGGTCGATGCCGGCCACCGAAACCTGTCCGGCGCCCGGCGCGAACAGGCCCGACAGCAGGGCATAGAGCGTCGACTTGCCGGCCCCGTTCGCGCCGACGAGCGTCGCGAACTCGCCCGGCTGCACGGTGAAGCTCACGTCCGCCAGCGCGCGGATCGAACCGTAGTCGAAGGAGACGTCGCGGCAGGCGATCGCGGCCGGCGCCGCGGTCTCGGCGGGGGTGTCGGCAGGGGTCTCGGCAGGGGTCTCGGCAGGGGTCTCGGCAGGGGTCTCGGCAGGGGGCTCGGCGGGGGTCACCGCGAGTGGCGCGCCGGCCGGCTCCGGCAACGGCTCCACGGGAGGCTCCGTTGGTGTCTTTTCAGGGCCCTTCCCAGGGGGCTCCACAGGGGCCTTCCCGAGGGACTTCCCAAGAGCCTTCCCAAGGCCCTTTCCAGGGGACTTTCCAGGGGGCTCGACGTCGGTCGGCAGGGCGGTCGAGCGGCTCATCCGACCGAGACTATCATCGGTTCGGACCGGTCGGCTTGGTACCGATTGCCCATAGGCAGGCGTGCCCACTGCGGGCACGCTCTGGAACCTTAAGCCCACAACCGAGACCTGCGCCCATGCAGAAGTCCTTGCACATCGACCCCGGCAAGTGTACCGGCTGCCTGCAGTGCGAATCCGCCTGTTCCCTGGTCAACGAGGGAACGGTCAACCCGGCGCGCTCGCGCATCAAGGTCTTCACCTTTCACGACGAAGGCCGCTTCGTGCCGTACACCTGCACCCAGTGCGACGAAGCCTGGTGCATGCAGGCCTGCCCGGTCGACGCGATCGTGCTGAACCCGGTGAACGGCTCCAAGGATGTGCTCGACGACGTGTGCGTCGGCTGCAAGGTCTGCACGATCGCCTGTCCCTTCGGCACGATCAACTACAACACCGCGACCGGCAAGGTCGTCAAGTGCGACTTCTGCGGCGGCGAGGATCCCGCCTGCGTGGATGCCTGCCCGACGCAGGCCATCACCTACGTCGATGCCAACGCCACCGGTCTCGACAAGATGCGGGCCTGGGCGGCGAAGACCGATACCTCGCAAGGCGCCGCGGGCTAGTCCGAGCGGTACGCTGCCGGCGATCCGCCGGCGTCCCGACCCCCTGAAGCTGTTCGACGAGCGCCGACATGCGGGCGCCCGCCGAACGACGGAGACAAGAAAATGAGCTGGACCAAGAAGGTATTGCGGGTGAACCTGAGCACGGGTTCGGTCACCGAGGAGCCGCTCAACATGGAGTGGGCGAACGACTACCTCGGACAACGCGGGCTCGCCACGCGCTATCTCGTCGACGAGGTCGATCCGGCGTGTGACGCGCTCGGCCCGGACAACAAGTTCATCATGACCACCGGGCCGCTCACCGGCACGATGGCCTCGACCGGCGGACGCTACTCCTGCGTCACCAAGAGCCCGCTGACGAACGCGGTGGCCTGTTCGAACTCCGGGGGCCACTTCGGGGCCGAGCTCAAGTTCGCGGGCTGGGACATGATCATCTTCGAGGGCAAGGCCGCCTCGCCGGTGTACCTGAACATCGAGGACGATGTCGCGAAGCTGATGCCCGCCGACGACATCTGGGGGCAGTCCGTGTGGGCCGCCGACCACACCCTGCGCGCCAAGCACCAGGATCCGCAGGTACGCATCGCCTGCGTCGGCCGCTCGGCGGAGCAGGGCAACCTGTACGCCGCCGTCGTCAACGACCTGCACCGTGCGGCCGGCCGCTCCGGTGTCGGCACCGTCATGGCGTCCAAGAACCTCAAGGCCGTCGTCGTTCGCGGCACCAAGGGTCTCGGTGGTATCCGCGACCCGAAGGCCTTCATGGAGACCGTGAATGCCGGCAAGAAGGTGCTCGCCGAAAACGAGGTCACGGGACAGGGCTTGCCCACCTACGGCACCCAGGTGCTGATGAACGTCATCAACGAGGTCGGTGCGCTGCCGACACGGAACATGCGCGAGACGCAGTTCGAGGGGGCGGCCGACGTGTCCGCGGAGGCGATGCACGAGCCGCGGAAGTCCGACGGCAAGCCGAACCTCACCACCAACGGCGCCTGCTTCTCCTGCACGATCGCCTGTGGCCGGATTTCCACGATCGACCGCACGCACTTCTCGGTCAAGGACAAGCCCGAGTACTGGATCAACTCCGGCGGTCTGGAGTACGAGGCGGCCTGGGCGCTCGGTCCGGACACCGGCGTCGACGACATCGACGCGCTGACCTACGTGAATTTCATCTGCAACGAGGACGGCATGGACCCGATCAGCTTCGGTGCCACGGTCGCCGCCGCGATGGAGATGTTCGAGGAGGGTGCGATCACCACCGAGCAGACCGGCGGCATGGAGCTGACGTTCGGCTCGGCCGAGGCCTTGTGCTGGGCGGCCGAGGTCACGGCGAAGGGCGAGGGCTTCGGCAAGGACCTCGGGCTCGGCTCGAAGCGCCTCTGCGAGAAGTACGGGCGACCCGAGCTGTCGATGACCGTTCGCGGGCAGGAGTTCCCGGCTTACGATCCGCGCGGCATCCAGGGCATGGGACTCGCCTACGCCACGTCCAACCGCGGTGCCTGCCACTTGCGCGGCTACACCGTCGCGTCCGAGATTCTCGGCATCCCCGAGAAGACCGATCCGCTGGAGTCGGCCGGCAAGCCCGGACTGGTCAAGGCCTTCCAGGATGCGACCGCCGCCGTGGATTCGGCCGGGCTCTGCGTGTTCACGACCTTTGCCTGGACGATGGACGACATCGCCCCGCAGGTCGCCGCCGCCTGCGAGGGTGACTGGTCGACCGAGCGCATGATGGAAGTCGGCGAACGCATCTGGAACATGGAGCGGGCGTTCAACGAGAAGGCCGGCAGCACCGGAGCGGACGACACGCTGCCGCAGCGCCTGCTCAAGGACGCGGCCGCCTCGGGCCCCGCTCAGGGGCGGGTCAGCGAGCTCGACAAGATGCTGCCGGAGTACTACGAACTCCGCGGCTGGAACGCGCAGGGCATGGTCACCGACGAGACCCGGCGGAAGTTCTCCCTCCCCGCCTGACGCGCGGGCCGGGGGCATGTGACCCCCGGTTCCAGGCAAGCAGCGATCGGGCGCGGCGGATCCCCCGGGGAATCGTCCGCGCCCGTCGCGTTTCCGGCGGCAGGCATGACGCACGACGACCCTCGAGACTCCACCGCGATGCACTACCTGATCATCGGAGCCGGACCGGCCGGCATCAACGCCGCCGAGCACCTGCGAAAGTACGACCCCACGGGCCGGATCACCGTGCTCGCCGCGGAGGACGTGCCGCCGTACTCGCGCATGGCGCTGCCCTACTACCTCGTCGGCAACATCGAGGCGGAGGGCACCTATCTTCGGAAGAACGACGGGCACTTCGAGGGGCTGTCGATCGACATCGTCCACGGCCGCGCGAGTTCGGTGGACACGAGCGCGAAGCAGGTCACGCTGCTCGGTGGCGACGTGCTGGACTACGACAAGCTGCTGGTGGCGACCGGCGCCACGGCCACCCGTCCGCCCATCCCCGGCATCGACAGGGACGGCGTCCACAACTGCTGGTCGCTCGCCGATGCGCAGCGCATCATCGCCGACACCGAGCCGGGCGCCAAGGCCATCCTGATGGGGGCCGGATTCATCGGCTGCATCATCCTCGAGGCGCTGGCCGCGCGGAAGGTCGAGCTGACCGTCATCGAGATGGAGTCCCGCATGGTCTCGCGCATGACCAACGAACGGATGGGCGACATGATCAAGGGCTGGTGCGAGAAGGAAGGGATCACGGTCATGACGTCCACCACGGTCGAGGCGATCGAGGAAGGGGAGGGCGGCAAGGGGCTCGCCGTCAAGACGGACACCGGTGGCACGCTGGCGGCCGACGTGGTCATCTGCGCGACGGGCGTCCGCTCGAACACCGCCTTCCTCGACGGCAGCGGCGTCTTGGTCGACATGGGCATCGTCGTGGACGACTTCATGCAGAGCAGCGTGGCCGACGTCTACGCGGCGGGCGATGTCGCCCAGGGGCGCGACCTCTCGACCGGCGACTACTACGTGCAGGCGATCCAGCCGACCGCGGTCGAACACGGCAAGCTCGCCGCTCACAACATGGCGCGTGGCCATCTCACGCCACACCCGGGCAACGTCAACATGAACGTGCTGGATACGGTCGGACTGATCTCGACCTCCTTCGGCCTGTGGATGGGCGTCGACGGCGGGGAGGAGGCCACGATGTCGAATCCCGACCGCTTCGAGTACCTCAATCTCCAGTTCGACAAGGACGTGCTGATCGGGGCCAGCAGCCTCGGCATGACCCAGCACGTGGGCGTGCTGCGCGGCCTGATCCAGACCGGGGCGCCGCTCGGTGTCTGGAAGGATCGACTGATCGCGGAACCGAACCGGATCTCGGAGGCCTACCTCGCGTGTGCGCAGAGTCAGAGCGAGGCGCTGAGCGCCGCCTGAGCACCCACCCGGCCGGGCCTGTCGAGGAGACCGCCAGCGTGATCGAAGATAACGACATCGGCCCGCCGTCCGGTCTGCCGGCCGACGAGGCCATCCCGGACTCGGCCGACCTTCCGGGCGTGGTCGACGTCATGACGATCACGTTCAAGCTCTACGCGACGCTGCAGGATCTGCTGCCCCGGGGCTCGGTGAAGAACGCCGTGGCCATCGAGATCGCCAGGGACGCCTCGCTGAACGATGTCATCGACCAGTATCAGGTGCCGCGCAAGCTCGCGCACCTGGTGCTGTTGAACGGCGTGTTCGTCTGCAACGACGATCGGGACGCCCGCGGTGCCCTGCAGGCGGGGGACGTGCTCGCGATCTGGCCACCGGTCGCCGGCGGTTGACCGGCATGGCCGACGGTGCGGAACATGGCGCGCGGGTGCCGGACATCCGCTACAGCCGCGATATGGGACTGACCGACGACGACTTCTGGCGCATCCTGCCGAAGGCCATGGGTGCGCATCCCTACCGCATCGCGGGTCGGATCGTGCACGGCGCGGTGGCGAGCGGCTCCGTCGAGATCGCGCTCGGGCCTCAGCAGGTGCGGCGCATCGCGCTGCTGCGTTTGCCGTTCTCGGAGGTCTCGTTTACATTTCGCGGTGTCGCCGAGCGGGATCAGCAGGCGTTCAAGCAGCATTTCGACCTGTATTTCCAGCGCGGAGGCGGCTGACCGGATCATGGGTGCGGACGTTCACGAAGGCCGGTCCGAGGGAGCCGCCGCGGACCGCTTCGGCCGTCCGCTGCGGGATCTTCGCGTATCGGTCACCGATCGCTGCAACTTCCGCTGCGTCTATTGCATGCCGAAGGCGGTGTTCGATCATCACCGGTTCCTCCCCAAGAGCGAGCTGCTGAGCTTCGAGGAGATCGAGCGCGTGGTGCGGGCCGCCGCCGCACTCGGCGTGAGCAAGGTCCGCCTGACCGGTGGGGAGCCGCTGCTTCGGCGCGATCTCGAGGCGCTCGTCGAGAAGCTGCGCGACGTACCCGGCATCACCGACCTGAGCATGACCACCAATGCCTCCCTGCTGACGCCGGCGCGGGCCCGCACCCTCCGCAGCGCCGGTCTGCATCGCGTCAACGTCAGCCTGGACGGGCTCGACGACGCGACCTTCCGTCGGGTCAACGACGTGGACGTGTCGGTGGCGACCGTCCTCGAGGGCATCGAGGCGGCCTCGGCCGCGGGCTTCGACTCGGTCAAGATCAACATGGTCGTGAAGAAGGGCCTCAACGAGCGCGACATCCTTCCCATGGCGCGCCACTTCCACGGCAGTGGTCAGATTCTCCGCTTCATCGAATTCATGGACGTGGGCAACAGCAACGCCTGGGATCTCGAGCACGTGAGCACCAGCGCCGAGATCGCCGCGATCATCGACGCCGAACTGCCCATCCGCCCCGCCTCCGCCAACTACCGTGGCGAGGTCGCCAAGCGCTGGGAGTACCGTGACGGGGGCGGCGAGATCGGCATCATCTCCTCGGTCTCCGACCCGTTCTGTGGCGACTGCAGCCGCGCACGGCTCTCGGCCACGGGCAGCATCTACACCTGTCTCTTCGCCGCTTCCGGGCACGACCTCCGCCCCGCCCTTAGGAGCGGCGACGTGCACGCCGTTCGGGAGGCGCTGGGTGCGCTCTGGGGCCGTCGGGGCGACCGGTACTCCGAGACCCGGACGCGCGTCGACGTGATCCGCCCGAAGGTCGAGATGTCGTTCATCGGCGGCTGAGCCGCACCGTGACGCTTCTCGTGTTCGATTCCGGCATCGGTGGACTCAGCGTGCTCCGCGAGGTGCGTCTGATCCTTCCCCGGCGACGCATCGTCTACGTCGGTGATGACGCGGGCTTTCCCTACGGCGGGCGCGAGGAGCAGGCGCTGGTCGCGCGTATCGCCGCGCTCTTCGACCGCTACCTCACGGCATTCGACCCCGAACTCGCCATCGTCGCCTGCAACACCGCCTCGACGTCGATCATGCCCGCGCTCCGCGAGCGCTTCACGGTGCCGATCATCGGCACGGTGCCGCCGATCAAGCCGGCGACCGAGCGCACGGCGTCGGGGCTGGTCTCGGTCCTCGCGACCCCGGGTACGGTGAAGCGTCCCTACGTGGCCGGTCTGATCGAGCGCTTCGCCACGAACTGCGAGGTCACCCTCGTCGGCTCCACGCGGCTCGCGGCGATGGCCGAACGGCACATGCAACAGGCACCGATCGATCTCGATGCGCTGGCGGAGGAGATCAAGCCCTGCTTTCTCCAGAGGGACGGCCGGCGCACCGACATCGTGATCCTCGGCTGCACGCACTACCCCTTCCTGGTCCACGAGATGCGCAAGGTCGCCCCCTGGCCGGTCGACTGGCTCGAGCCGGCCGAGGCGATCGCGCGGCGCGCGCTGTCTCTGCTCGGCGACGCCGACGACTACGACACGCGCGGCGACGTCGCGATCATGACCTCGGGAATGCCACCGCCGGGGCTGGGGAAGCTGCTGGCCGGGTTCGGCCTGGTGCCGCGCCCGCCCATCGGCCTGCCGATCCGTTGACCCCGAGCAGGCGCACTGACCGACACAGGCAAGGCGGCTCGCGTCAGTGACGGAACGCTACACTCGATCGCCGTCGGAACCGCCTGCGCCGAGACGAACGCGATGACCCAGCCGCTCGAACCCGCCGTCGTCCGTCATCTGGTCGTGCACTGCTCGGCGACGCCGGACGCGGAGGACATCGGCGCGCACGAGATCCACGCCATGCACCTCGGCTTCGGCTGGCACGGCATCGGTTATCACCGGGTGATCCGGCGCGATGGTCGCGTCGAGGCCGGCCGGCCCGACTGCTGGATCGGCGCTCACGTGTACGGCCACAACGAGGTCAGCCTCGGGGTCTGCCTGATCGGCGTGGACGCTTTCACCGACGCGCAGTTCGACGCGCTGGAGGGGGTGCTGCGGGCCTGGCGAGTCACGCACCCACGGGCGGCAATCCGCGGGCATCGCGACTTCGCCTACACCGAGAAGACCTGCCCCAACTTCGATGTCGGCGCGTGGTGCGTCGCGCGGGGCCTGCAGGCCCCGCTCGCCGACGTGGTGGTACCGGCCTGATCCGGAGCCGGCTCTTGACCGCGCCTGGAACCGAGCCTCCACCCGGGGCTGAGCCCGGGCCTGCACCCGGGCCTCGACCCGGGCCTCGACCCGAGCCTTGACCCGGGCCTTGACGCGGGCCTCGACGCGGGCCGACCGGGCCGGCTGCGTCGCGGCGTTCGCTCAGGGCACTTCGACGGGCCACTCGACGCCTTCGCGCTCGAGCAGGATGCGCTCGCGCTCGATGTCGACGATGCGATGACCGCTCGGCAAGGTTTCACCGGGGGCGAGGCTGGTGCCGTCAGCCAGCACGATGACGCGCGGCACGCCGGAGGAGACCATCACGATGCGGCCGCCGAACAGGTCGCTCGTCTCGGGGTCCGTCGCGCCGGGCAGACCGTCGGTATCCCCGATGGCGGAACCTCCCGCCGGGTCGGCGAGCGCGTCGGCCGGATCGACGGTCGGGTCGAGCACCGTCGGTTCGTCCATCGGCGCCGCCGTGGCGTCGATCGCGACGAGCGTCTCCGCCTCGGCACCGGCAGGCGGCGCGTCGTCCCGATCGATCGTGTCGACCGCGAGCCCTTCGGTCTCCGTGTCGTCGAGCGTGGCGCCGCTGCGGACACCGAGAAACAGCGCGATGGCGACCAGCGCACCGAGCCCCAGACCGATCGGGAACAGCAAACCGCGCGACGCGGACGACTCATCCTCTCTCGGGCGGCGGCTCACAGTCTGCGCTCCAGGGTGTAGTCCACGTCGTAGCCGGGAATGTCGGAGATGGTCGACACGTCGGAGGTGACGGTGTCCGCCGCCTCGAGCGACTCCTGCGGCAGCGCCGCCAGTCGATCGAGCGCGGATTCGACGAAGGCCCGCGGTCCGGAGAGCATCACGCCCTCGTCCGAGCGCTCGACCACGGCATCGGGCGAGGCGAGGTCCGCCTCGATCTGTTCGAGCAGGGACAGGGCGGTATCCGCGTCGGACGGTGGCAGGTCGACGAATTCGATGACCGGCCGATCCGCGCGATCGAACCAGATGGTGTCGCCATCGCCGTGAACGGCAAGACCGTGCTCGACGACGAGTCGCGCGAGCACGCTCTCGCGTTCGCCGTCGAGACGTCCGTCGACGACGCCGTCGATGCTGTCATCGACGACCACGCGAATGCCGTCGGTGCCGGCCACGTGTTCGAGCACGCGTGCGAGCGGCGCATCGGCGAGCCAGAGCGCGATCGGCGTCGCGGACGCCGCCTGCGCCGAGAGACTGGCGCCGGCGACGACGTGTACCGCGAGCAGCGAGGCGACGGCGGCGCCGGACGTTCGACGTCCGCCGCACCTCGCGACCTCTCTGACGTGCGTGCCTGTCTTCGTCATCCGCCGAGCTCCCTCCATGCCGGACCGCAAGACTACGCCACCCGGAGCCTGCCTGTCGCCGGCCGCAAGGCGCGTTCGTCGGCGATTTATTGACGCCTTCTCGCGTTCGCGCGGCGGCCGTTCGACGGGCTATGATCGGCGAGTGACGACCCCCTACTCCTCTGCTGTTCGAGCGCGTGCCGTCGATGTCGTCGGTCTGATGTCCGGTACCAGCATCGACGGAATCGATGTCGCGCGCGTGCACAGTGACGGCGAGACACTCGGGCGCACCGGCGTTGCCGATACCTTCGCCTACCGCGCGGAGACGGCCGACGGTATTCGTGCGGCGATCGCGGCGGGTCCGCGCGCGGCATCGGAGCGCGAGCGCTTCGCGCCGCTCGAACGGCTGATCGCCGAGGACCATGCCGCCGCGTTCGATCGGTTGATCACGTCCGCGCCGCGTCGGAAGGGCCGGCCGGCGATCATCGGCTTCCACGGGCAGAGCGTGTTTCATGCGCCGCGGACGAGCGGCGAGGGGTGCGCGCCGATTGCCCCGACCTCGCCAGGCCCCGGGGTATCGGTGCAGTTCGGTGACGCGATGCACCTCGCGACGCTGACGGGTATCGATGTCGTTCACGACTTCCGCGCCGCTGACGTGGCGCGTGGCGGGGAAGGCGCCCCGCTCGCCCCGCTGTATCAGAGCGTGGTGCTCGACGCACTCGACCTGCCGGCGCCGTCGCTGCTGCTCAACATCGGTGGCGTCAGCAACCTCGGTGGACGTCTCGGCGCGGGCTCGGGCGACGCGTCCGACGACACGCTCGTCGGCTTCGACTGCGGGCCGGGCAACGCCTTGATGGACGATCTCGTGCGCGCGCGAACCGGCGCGCCGTTCGACGCGGGCGGCGCCTTCGCGCTCGCCGGACGCGCCGACCTGCGCATCGTCGAAGAGGTGCTCGACGATCCCTTCTTCGCCCGGCCGCCCCCGCGCTCGCTCGACCGTCAGGCGTTTGCCCGCCTCCCCGCACTCGCGCGCCTGGATGCGCTGAGCCTGCCGGACGCGCTCGCGACCCTGGCCGCCGTCACGGTCGGGGCGATAGTCGCGTCGATCGAGCGCCTGCCGGTCGCGCCGCGCGCGCTCGTCGTGGCGGGCGGCGGGCAGCACAACCGGGCTTTGCTCGATGGCCTCCGCGCGGGTCTCGACGCAGACGTGTCGAGGGCAGACGACGTCGGTCTCCCCGGTGACTTTCTCGAGGCCGAACTCGTCGCCTTTCTCGCCGTGCGCCACCTGCGCGGATTGCCGCTCACCTTTCCGTCGACCACCGGCGTGGACGCGCCGTGTCCCGGCGGCCGCCTGGCGCGCGCGCCGGTGGCCGCCTCGACACGAGGCGCCTGAGGGCATGGCGATGCGCGGTTACCTCGAGGGTTACTACGGGCGACTGCTCGACTGGTCGGCGCGCGTGACGGTGCTGGATGCGCTCGCCGAGCACGGCCTCGACACCTACGCCTACGCCCCCAAGGAGGACGCGCGTCATCGGCTGCGGTGGCGAGATCCCTACGACGCCGCCTGGCGATCCGACTTCGCCGCGTTCTGCCGAGCGGCACGTGCCCGCGGCGTGTCGGTCATCGCGGGTGTCGCGCCCGGGATCGATTTCGACTTCGCCTCGCTGGCCGGCGGGGCGGATCTCGAGGCGACCGTCGACAAGCTCGCGCGCCTGCGGGACGACGGCGCGAGCCGACTGATGCTGTTGCTCGACGACATCGATCCCGACTTCGCGAGGCGTGACGGTGGCATCGCCTCCGAAGGCGAAGCTCACGCCCGGCTCGCCAATCGGCTCGGCGAGCGACTCGACGCCGCGCTCGTGGTGGTGCCGCGCATCTACGCGGGCGAACTGGCCGACGCGGCGCCCGGCTACCTCGACGACTTCGCCGTCACCCTCGACGCACGCCACGCGATCAGCGTCTGTGGTCGGGACGTCGTCGCCCGCGAGGTGGGGGTGGCGGACTGCAGGCTGCCGGGCGACATCGCCGATCGGGAGACCATCGTCTGGGACAACCTGTACGCCAACGACTATTGCCCCAGGCGACTGTTCGTCGGGCCCTGGCAGGGCCGGGTCGGCATCGATCGCCTGCTGCTGAACGCGACCGGCTGGCCCGCGACAGACCGGCTGCAACTCGCGCTGATGGCGGCCGGGCTCGACGACGACGCAGGGCACGCCGATGCGGCCCGGCGCGAGGCATCGGCCCGCGAGGTCCGGCGCGCGCACGGCGTGCCGGCCGCGTTCGAGCAGATCGCCGACGCGTTTCGGCACCCGGTGACGAACGATCGGGCGGCGCCGTTGCCGGTACAGCTCGGGGACCCGGCGGCGTCGCTCACGGCACTGGACGAGCTGCTCTGGCGCTGGAAGACACCGTTGTCGCGCGAGTGGTATCCGTGGCTGTTCGGGCTTCGGCACGACCTGCTGATCGCGGCGAACACGTTGCCGGCCGATCGAGTGCTCAAGACACAGACCGCACCGCTGGCGCGCGCGCTGCTGCACCGACCCGCCGGGTCGCGGGCGGTCGGCGTGCCGGCATGAACGCATGGCGCGTCGACCGCTCGGCGTGCGGCGCATCTCAGGACAAGGATCGGAAAGGAAACAGGACAATGGAACGAGAGACGATTGGATCGAGGATCGGGTCGAGAGCGGCGGGAGTCGCCCTGCTGCTGTTGACCGGGGCGAGCGTGTCGGGTTGTGCGCTGTTCGGCCTGCAGGACGGGGACGGGAACGAGCCCGATCCGGCGCTGATCGCCGACAACCTGGTGAACACGCTGACCCAGCTACCGGAGCTGGATCCGGCGCGCACCACGGTGCAGGTCTCGGCGCCGAACACGGTCTTCGGGCGTCACGTGGTCGCGGGGCTCGATGACGCGGGCTACGGTATCCAGGCCGTGGCGGAGGATCAGGGCACCCACTACGTGCGCTACCGGGCCGAACGCGCCGAGACCGAGAGGGGCGAGCGCACGCGTTACCGCGTCGCGATCGGTGCGGTGTCGGTCGAACGCGACTACCGTGTCGTGTCGGGCGACACGCTGCCCGGATCGGCGCAGCGGGTGGGTGGCGCCGAGGCGCGCGAGCTGACGCTCAACGACGAGCTGTTCGCCGGGGAACCGCTGGCCGATTTCACGATGGCGAGCTTCGAGCCCGGGCCGAACCTGTCGGGCGAGGACGAGCCCGGCATGGCCGCGGCGAATGTCGCACCGGCGGCACCCGCCCGGGCCTCGGTCGAGTCGGAGGCGCTGGTGCGGCAGAACCTGTTCGAGCTGCGGCGTTCGAACTACGCCCCGCTGTTCTCGGAGTACGAGGACATCCGCGCGGACACGCTGATCTTCGCCAACGACTCGCTGGTGCTCGGCGAGGCGAACAAGCGGCTGGTCGCCGAGTACGTGCGCGCGCTCGATCCGGCGACCGACGTCCTCTCGGTGATCGGCTGCAGCCATGGTCGGAGCGCGATCGACAACGGCAACGAATTGCTGGCGATCGGCCGGGCGAACCGGGTCAAGGAGGCGCTGATGTTCGCCGGACTCGATCACGACCAGGTGCTCGAGGAAGGGTGCTGGGCCGGTACCTACCACGAAGTGTTTCCGCGTCGCGGCGTCGTCCTGACGCTCAAGCGTCGGCGCGATCTCGGCTGAGTCGAGGGCGCAGCCCGCGATGCAGCCCGCGATGCAGCCCTGGTCGCGGCGCCGGTCGCAGCGCTGGTCGCGGTCCGCGTTGCAGCCTTGTCAGCGGCCCGGTTGCAGCCCTGTCCGCAGCCCTGTTCGCAGCCTTGGTCGCAGCCCGCGTTGCAGCCGTCGGTGTCGTCAAGGCTGCGTCGGCAGGCGTCGTATCGAGGAAGGCTCGCCCGCCCGCTCGATGATCGCCGCGAGCGGTTCGATCGCGGTCGCGAGCGTGTGGGCGGTGGCGTGGAATACCGTGTCCGGATCGATCAGCAGACCGACGTGGCCCGGCCAGAAGACGGCGTCCGATGCCGCGCGTGCCGCCCAGGCGACGTCGTGTGCCGGGTACTGCTCCTGCTCGGCGCTGTCGCGCGGAAGGTGCAGGCCCCGCGCGAGCGCCGCGCCCTGCAGCAGCCCGGAACAATCCGCGCCGTCCGGCGTGCGCCCGCCCCACAGGTAGGGGGCCCCGTCGAACAGCCGGCGCGCGACGTCGACGAGCGTGCCGTTCAGGGTGGCCGTGGGTTCGAGACAGTGCGCGCGCCAGACGTAGCTGTCGCGATCGCCGTCCGGGTCATGGACACGAAGGAAGCGGGATTCGGCCCCGGGCTGCGCTGACGACTTCTCGGGGGTGACATCCAGCGCCGCGCCGAAGGGCAGGCGGAGTCGCAGCGGGCTCTTCATGTCGGGGCGTTCGAACAGCAGGGTCGCGCGAACGCCGACGAGTCGGACCGTCTCGTTCCGCCGACGCGCACGATCGTCGCCAGGCGCGTCGCCGACGCCCGCGATGCCGGTCGCCGTGCCGGCGGTGTTCACCGTGCCGTGGAAGGCCGCCTGCCGTGCGAAACCGGCGTAGCCGTCGCGCCGGTTGCGAAGGCGCATCCAGTCGCCCTGTCTTTCCAGCACGTCCACGCGCTCGCCGAACAGGCACTGCGAGACGCGACGTGCGCCCGGGTCCGGCTCGGCGAGCACGTCGGCCGCGGCCAGGCGGCAGCGCATGACGGGGTCGCCGGCAGGCGTCAGGCTCGCGTCCGCGCGGACGCCGGCGGCAGAAGGGTCGGTAGCGTGCAGGGCGAGTGTCCGTTCGTCGGATCGCCGCAGTATACGAAACGCTCGGGTGACCGTCGGACGCCGACCGGGTTGGTATCGACTCTGCAAGCAAGGCGGCAGGGGACCGTGCGTCGATCATCGACCGCTCGCGGCGCCCTCCCTGACGGTCACGCCGATCCCGGACTTCATTCCATGGCCTCCTCTGAACGCGATCGCGTCGCCGACGTTCTCTGGTCGCTCGTCGTCGTCGCCATCCTGCTCGTCGGGGTGGCGGGCTTCCTCGTCATGGGCGCGCTCAGGACCCCGCTGGCCGCCGACCCGGTCGAGCGCACCGTGCCGCGGGTCGAGACGATGCCACTCGAGCGCTTCGACGCACCGGTGCCGGTTCGCGCGGAAGGCTTCGTCACGGCACGCCGTCGGGTGTCGCTCGCGGCCGCGTCGCCCGGACGGGTGGAGGCCCTACACCCGGCCATGCTCGAGCTCGGGCAGGTGCGCGAGGGCGACAGGCTGGTCCGTCTCGATGACCGGAGCGCCCGCGCCACGCTCGCGCGCGCCGATGCCGACATCGCCGCGACGCAGGCGCGCATAGAGCTCAACGCCTCGCAGCTCGCCCGGACCGAGGCGCTGCGCCGACGCGGCGTGGTCAGTCAGGAGGAACTCGATCAACGACTGGCCCGGCAGGCCGAGCTGGCCGGTGGACTGGCGAGCCTGGAGTCCGCAAGGCGCGGCGCGGAGATCGCGCTCGAGAACAGTGTCGTGTCCGCCCCGTTCGACGGCGCCGTGCTCGCCCGCTCGGTCGAGCTGGGCAGCGTGGTCTCGACCGGGCAGCCGCTGGCGGAGCTGTTCACCGCAGATGCGCTCGAGGTCGTCGTCCCCCTGACCGAACGTGCGGCGTCGCTCGTGCCGGGCTTGTTCGGGCCGGCGGCCGGGCGAGCGACGGCGACGGTCACGACGGCCTTCGCCGGGCGCGAGCAGCGCCGTCCCGCGCGCGTGGTCCGCGTCGCTCGCGGGCTCGGTACCGGCACACGCATGCTCGACGTGACCGTCGCGCTGTCGGCCGACCGCTCTGCCGACAGTTCGGCCGACAGCATGGCCAATCGCTCGGTCGACCACTCGGCGAACGGCACACCCGACGGCCGGGCGCGCGAGGCATCGGGCAGGTCGACCGACGGGGTCAGGCCTGGCGATCCACCGGCCGGTCGTGCGCCGACGCTGCTCGATACCTATGCGCAGGTCGTGATCGACGGGGCGTCGCTCGAGGCGGTGTACGCCGTGCCGTCCGCCGCCATCCGCCCGGACAGCACCGTCTGGCTCGTCGTCGGCGACCTCTTCCGGATCCGCGCGGCGGACATCGTGCTCGTCGACGGCGGAACCAGCTACGTGCGCGTGGACGCGGCGGACGCCGAGGCGGTTCTGGTGACCGGGGTCGTCGACACCCCGGTGGACGGCATGCGCGTCCAGACCGGTAACGCGAGAGCGGCGCCGGACGGCGCGTCGATCGACGACTGAGCGCCGGACCGCGTGGACGCGATCATCCGCTGGATCACGACGCATCCGGTCGCCGCCGACCTGGCGATGATCGTCGTGTTGCTCGCCGGTCTGGCGAGCGCGCAGTCGATCACGCAGAAGACCTTCCCCGACTTCACCCTCGACATCATCGTCATCGATGTGCGTTACCCCGGTGCGTCGCCGACCGAGATCGAGCAGAGCGTCGTGCGCCCGATCGAGGATCAGCTCTCGGGCGTCGACGGCGTCGACGAGCTGACCGCCTCCGCCGTCGAAGGGCGCGGCACGGTCCAGCTGAGCCTGCTGCTCGGCGAGGATGTGCAGCGAACGCTGGACGAGGTCAAGGGCGAGATCGACCGCATCACGGCCTTCCCCGAGGACGTGGAGGCACCGACCATCGTGCAGGCCACGTCGCCCGAGCTGGTACTCGAACTGGTGCTGCACGGTCCGGCGACGCCGGCGGTGCTGAAGAAAGAGGCCGAGCGACTGAAGGACGGCATCGCGCGGCTCGACGGGGTCAGCCATGTGCAGCTGGCCAACGCGCTCGACGATCAGATTACCGTCGAGGTGGATCGGTACGCGCTCGCTGCGCACGACCTGACGGTGCGCGAGATCGGCGCCCGGATCGGCGCCGATTCGCTCGAACTGCCTGCCGGTACCATCGACACCGACACACTGTCCGTGCCGCTCAGGACGCTCGGGCGCAACTACACGCAGGCGGACTTCGAGCGCATCGTCGTCGCCACGGACCCGAGGGGCGGGAAGCTCAGACTCGGCGACGTCGCCCGCGTGGTCGATGGCGCCGAGGACGTCGACTTCGAGGCGCGCTTCGACGGCCACCCCGCGGTGTCGGTCATCGTGTACCGCGTCGGCGGCGAGCAGGTGCTCGACCTCGTGGCGACCACCCGGGCCTACGTCGCGGACGTGTTCGAGCCCTCGTTGCCGGACGGGCTCGAGGTGATGCTCTGGCAGAACGGTGCGCAGGAGTTGCAGAACCGTCTGGACCTTCTTGGCCGCAACGCCGTGATCGGCCTTTCGCTGGTCATGCTCTGCCTGACCCTCTTCCTCGACGTCCGCCTCGCCGCCTGGGCGGCGGCCGGCATCGGCGTCGCCTTCATCGCCACCTTCATCGTCATGGGCGTGCTCGGCATGACGATCAACATGATCTCACTCTTCGGTTTCATCCTCGCCATCGGCATCGTCGTCGACAACGCGATCGTGATCGGAGAAAACATCCACAAGAACGCCGAGGCGGGCAAGGGGTCGATGGAGGCGGCCGTCGTCGGCACCCAGCGCATGGCCGTCCCGGTGATCTTCTCCGCGCTGACCACGGTCGTCGCCTTCACGCCGCTCCTGCAACTCCCCGGCATTCTCGAGAAGTTTCTCGGCGACATCCCGAAGATCGTCATCATCGTGCTGCTGCTCTCGCTCCTGCAGTCGCTGTTCATCCTGCCGCGGAACCTCTCCGGCATCGACTTCGCGGCGACCCGGCGGCCGAACATCGTGTTGCGGCTGCTCGGTCGTGTCCGCGCCCGCATCGACGTCGAGCTTCGGTGGTTCATCGACGGACCGCTGCACCGACTGCTCACGTTCTCGACCCGGCGCTGGGCGGTACCGCTGGCGACCGTCGTCACGCTGATGGTGTTCACGGTCGGTCTGGTCGAGCACGGCCATGTGAAGTTCAGCTTCTTCCCCGCCGTCGACGGCAGTCTCGTGACGGCCGATGTCGAGATGGCGAGCGGCACGTCGATCGCACGCACCACCGAGATCGCGGAGCGCGTACGGCTCGCCGCCATCGCCGCCGGCGAGGCGCTCGAGGCGTCCGTCGGGGAGCTGCCGGGTCCGGCGGTCGAGGGAGTGAGCGTGGTGGTGGGGCAGGGGGCGATGATCGCGGGGCCCGGCGGCGGCGCGGGCGCGATCGGCAGCACCCGCGCCAGTGGCGTCGTGCGCCTGCTCGATGCCGAGCGGCGCTCGTTTCCGAACAGCGACTTCGAGACGCGCTGGCGGGAGGGTGTCGGCAACCTGCCCGGCGTGCGCCGACTGAACCTCAGTTCGAGCGTGGTGAACGCGGGGGACGCCATCGCCCTCGAGATGTCCCTGCCGGACGGGCAGGACATCACCCCGGTCGTGGCCGACACCTACGCCGCCCTCGAGGCCATACCGGGCGTGCAGGACCTCCGTGACGATGCGTCGGCCGGGCGGTTCGAGTACACCTTCGCCCTGCGCGACGAGGCGCGGGTGCACGGGGTCAGCGTCGCCGATCTCGCGACGCAGATGCGCGACGCCTTCTTCGGTCACGAGGCCACTCGCGTGCAGCGTGGCGACGACGACGTGCGCGTGTTCGTGCGCCTCCCCAGGGACGATCGGGCGAGTCTCGGAGATCTGCTCGACACGCGCATCCGCACGTCTGCCGGCCACCGGGTGCCGCTCGGCACGCTCGCCCGCATCGAGGAAGGGCGCGCCCCGAACGCCATCCTGCGGCGCGACGGCCGCACCATCACCACGATCGGCGCGGACGTGGAGGCGGCCACCACGACGGCGAGCGAGGCCAACGCGTACATTCGCGACGACGTGCTCCCGGCGCTCGTGGCCGACTATCCGGATCTGATCGTCGAGTTCGGTGGCGAGCAACGGACGCAGGGGAATGCAGGGGCGGCCCTCGGCACCGCCTTCCTCGGCGCCCTCCTCGTGATCTTCGCGCTGCTCGCCCTGATCTTCCGCTCTTGGGTACAACCGGTCATCGTCATGGCGGCGATCCCGCTCGGCCTGATCGGTGCGGTCGCCGGTCACCTGCTCGTCGGCATCCCGCTCGGGCTGCTGTCGATCATCGGCATCATCGGGCTCTCCGGCGTGGTCATCAACAACAGCCTGGTCATGGTCGATCTCTACAACGAGTACCTCGCGGCGGGCTACGGCACCAGGGCGGCCGTGATCGAGGGCACGAAGGATCGCTTCCGGCCGATCCTCCTGACCTCGCTGACGACCTTCCTGGGGGTCTATCCGCTGATCCTCGAGACGAGCCTGCAGGCCCAGTTCCTGATTCCGCTGGCGGTCAGCATCGGCTACGGGGTGCTGTTCGGCACCCTCATCATCGTGCTGTCGGTGCCGGCGATGTTCATCGCCCAGGCGAAGCTGTTTCGGCACTACGTCGCCGACGCGGATGCAGGGCGCCCCATGCTCGCCGACGACGACCGTCGTCGGCGGGGCGCCGGCCCGGCAGCGGGCGATACGTCGGCGGTGTGATCCCGTGCGAGGTCGCGTGCCCTGGCGAGCGCGGCCCGCGACCCGGGTGAGCGCCGGCGCGAATCGTGGCATCGTGTCCGGCATCCGCTCGACGTCGCTCGCTGGAGTCCGCATGTCCCCGTTTCTCGTCCGATGCATCGTCGCTGCCGGGCCGCTCGTCGCCCTGTCGGCGGTCGCCGCGCTCACCGCCTCCGCACCGACGGCTGCCGAAGGGCGCGACGCCTGCGGCGCTCGGCTCGACGGCGCCTTCGTCGAGAGCGCCCCGCGCGATCGTTTCGAGTTCACCAACGCATCGCGACCGGGTTGGACGGTCGCCGGGCTGACACTCGATCTCGACGGTTCGGCGGGACGGCTCGTGTTCGACACGGCGCCGGGCGGGCAGGGGGTCGAGATGTTCCAGCCGTTCCGCACCGAATCGGGCGTCGTGCGCGTCGCCGACGTGCGTGCGCCTGACGACGGTGGCGAGACGCTCGCGCTCGAGTTCGTCGCGACGACGAGGAACGCGAGCGAGGGCGACGCCGGGGCCGACGCCGGGGTCTTCGACGCGGGCGCGACGTACGTGTTCTCGATCGACGTCGACGATCGTCTGCGCGAGTCGGATCTCGGGCAGATCCGGGTATCGGGCAGCGAGATCGCAGGTGGGCGGCTCAGCGCGCGGATCGTCCATGAGAGCGGGGTCGTCGAACGTCTCGATGGCCCGTTCGACGCGGCCGCGCGCGTCGAACTCCTCGGCACGCCCTGCCCGTGAGGCAAACGGGATCGGTTCACGCCGATGCCGTCTCCCTATACTCCGCCCATGAACGACACGGCGGCGCTCGCCACGCGGCGTCCGCCACCGCCCCTTCCTTGCCGGAGAGCCTGACGCATGAGCCCATCCGACCCCGCTGCCGTCGGCGCCGTCGCCCCTGGTCGGAGCTGGCGCGAGGACATCGCGGCGTTCGCCCATCCACGCGTGGTCACGATGGTGTTCCTCGGCTTCTCCGCCGGGGTGCCGATCCTGCTGATCTTCTCCTCGCTGAGCCTGTGGCTCCGCGAGGCGGGCGTGGAAAAGTCCGCGGTCACCTACTTCAGCTGGGCGGCACTCGGGTACTCGTTCAAGTTCGTCTGGGCGCCGCTGGTCGATCGGTTGCCGCTGCCGCTCCTCACCCGCCTGCTCGGGCGTCGGCGCGGATGGCTGTTGCTGTCGCAGATCGCCGTCGCCGGCTCGATACTCTGGATGGCGTCGATCGACCCCGCCGCGGGTCTGGCCGCCATGACGAACGCGCCGAGCGACGCCGCGTCCGAGAGCGCGCCGCTCGCCACGGCGGCGCTCACGCTGATGGCGTTCGCCGCGGTATCGCTCGGCTTCTCCTCGGCCACGCAGGACATCGTGATCGACGCCTACCGGATCGACTCGGCCGGCAGCGAGCTGCAGGCCATGATGTCCTCTTCCTACATCGCCGGCTACCGCATCGGCATGATCGTCGCCGGCGCGGGCGCGCTCTATCTGGCAGAGGGTTTCGGCTCGACAGCCGACGTCTACGACTATGCGGCGTGGCGAACGACCTACGCGATCATGGCCGGCGTGATGGCGATCGGCATGGCGACGACGCTCCTCATCGACGAGCCCGACCCGCGATCGAACGGCGCTGGCGCAAAGGCGTCCGCGTCCACCACCACAGGAACGACCCTCGACAACGTGCGCTTCTTCATCGCTTTCGTGCTCGGCGTGGCGGCCTTCGTCGTCGCGTTTCGCCTCATGGCCGACCCGACCTCGGCGGCGAAGGCAGCGTTCGCTAGCGTGAGCGGGAACGAGGCGCTCGCGGGCGTGCTGGGCGCGGCGTTCCGGCTGTTCGTGTGTCTCGGCGTCGCGGCGGCAGTGTTTCGGGGGCTGATCGCGATCGGACTCGTTCGAGCCGACGCCGTGCGCGAAGCCTACCTGGCCCCCGTCGCCGACTTCTTCGCCCGGTACGGCACCTCGGTCGCGTGGTTGTTGCTCGCGCTGGTGGGCTTCTATCGGGTATCGGACATCGTGCTAGGCGTCATCGCGAACGTCTTCTACCAGGACATGGGCTACACCAAGGTCCAGATCGCCAATGTCTCGAAGGTGTTCGGGCTGCTGATGACGATCGCCGGCGGCTTTCTCGGCGGTCTGCTCGCCGTGCGCTTCGGGGTGCTCCGGATCCTGTTGCTCGGCGCGGTGCTGGCGGCCGGCACGAACCTCCTGTTCCTGCTGCTGGCCGGCGGCGAACCCGTGTTGCCGCTGCTGTGGGCGGTGATCGGCGCGGACAACCTGTCGGCCGGGCTGTCGAGCGCGGCGTTCATCGCCTTTCTGGCCAGCCTGACCAACGTGTCCTTCACCGCGGTGCAGTACGCGATCTTCAGTTCGATCATGACGCTGTTCCCGAAGGCGCTCGGCGGCTACTCGGGCTCGATCGTCGAGTCGATGGGTTACTCGGGTTTCTTCGTCATGACCGCCCTGCTGACGGTGCCGGTGATTCTCCTGATCGTGCTCGCCAGACGCCATCTGGATCGGCAAGTGCGCTTCGCCCCCGCCTGATCCGTTCGGCCGGCCCGGTATGGCCTGACGGGTTCGGCCAGATGGGTTCGGCCAGATGGGTTCGACTTGTCGGGCGGCCCCGCCGTCGCACGGCTCTGCTAACGTGATCGACCGTGTGCCGCCGACGAACCGCCCGCATGACCGACCGCTCCCTGATCGATTCGCTGCGCCAGGCCCAGCGCGATGTCGATATCGGGGTGGTGCGCGACGAACTCGCGGCGGTGCTGCGGCCGGGGTCCATCGTGCATCTCTGCTACCCCTTCGAGGATCTCGACGGGGCCGATGGCTTCACCGCCCGTGCGCTCGTGCCGCTCGCCGAGGCCTTTCCGGATCTGGAGCGGCGCGACCTGATCGTCATGGACGGGGTCACGAAGGACGGGGCGACCTGGATCGGGTGCTGCGGACACTGGACCGGCACGTTCGCCCGACCCTTTCTCGACATCCCGCCGACCGGGCATCAGGCGGCCATGCGCTTTCACGAGTTCTACCGCGTGGAGGACGGTCAGGTCGTCGAGATGCAGGTCGTCTGGGACATCCCCGAACTGATGGTGCAGGCGGGTGCCTGGCCGCTCGCCCCCGGGCTCGGTCGGGAATGGCACGTGCCGGGGCCGGCCACGCAGGACGGGCTCGAGCTCGGCGGGCGCGATCGCGATCGCGCCGCGCAGAGTCTGGCGCTCGTCGGCGACATGCTCGTCCATCTCGGCAAGCACGCCACCGAGGGGGTCGCGGCGATGCGGCTCGACACCTTCTGGCACCCGTCCATGAGCTGGTACGGGCCGTCCGGCATCGGCACCTGCCGCGGCGTCGCGGGTTTCCGGAACTGGCATCAGATCCCCTTTCTCAACGGCATGCCCGACCGCACGAGCGGGACCGATGCGATGGGGCATCTGTTCGCCGACGGCGACTACGTGGCGTTCACCGCCTGGCCGGGGATGAACATGAGCGTCTCCGACGACGGCTGGCTCGGCATCGCCCCCGCCGGCAAGCGGATCACGATGCGGACGCTCGACTTCTGGCGCTGCGAGGGCGAGACCATTCGGGAGAACTGGGTGCTGATCGACCTGCTCGACGTTCACGCGCAACTGGGGGTGGACGTGTTCGCGCGCTTGCGGGAGTTCAACAAGGCCCGTCTGCCGTTCGGCTGAGCGACGCGCCTTTCAGAGCGTCACGCTCAGGGCCCAGTGGGCGATGGCCCCGACGACGACGGGCACGAAACTGCTCTCGTGTTCCTTCGGGCAGCTCCTCCTTCAGCATGTTCGGTATCGTCGCTCCGGCGAGCACCGCGAACAGCAAGATCACCGCGTCTTCGACTGCGCGGGCGGCCGTCGAGGATTCGCAGCCGGCCGGCGAGCAGATGCACGCAGATCAGGACCGCGATGGCCGCGATCTGCAACGGCAGCTTCCCGCCATCTTCGATGTCGACGCGTCGCGCGTGCGTCAGCGATCGTCTAGCGTCGGCAGCGGTGCGTCCGAGTCGATGTCCGCCTCGAGATCGGTGCCGAGCATTCGATCCCCGGCGCTCACGTCGGCGATGTCGGCGGCGGCCGACGCGTCCACCCTTTCCTCGAGATGGGTGGCCGGCCCACGATCGGAGTAGGTGGCCTCGACGACCGAGTCCCCGGCTGTGATCGCCGCGTCATCCATGGTGCCCTGCTCGAAATCCAGTTCGTGCCGACCGCCGTCGTCGACGATCGCGTCGACGGCGTCCGGATCGACGCCGGGGGTCTTGTCGGGACCGGATGCCGGACGATCGGTCCCGTGCATCGGACGCGTGCTCTCGCCCTTGTCCGCTATCGGACCGCCGGACACGTTCTCGTCGTGCGGGATATCGTTCGGGTGCGGGTCGGTGGCCATCGAATGTCGTCCGTCAGGGGGCCGTACAGGATCAGCCAGCGAGAATCACCGCACCCGCTCACCTGCAACGTTTGCAACGGCGTCCGTGCAACGGCGTCCGTGCAACGGCGTCCGTGCAACGGCATTCCGTGCAACGGCATTCCGTGCGGCGGCGTCAATGCAGCGGCATTCAAGGCTGCAGCCAAGGATCACCGTCCACGGTGCCCCGTCATGGATCGAGACGACGCTGATCAGTCCAGGAAGCCGCCGGTCCGGGCAGCCGTCACGTAGGCGGACTCCACGTCGGCAAGCGCCTGTTCCGCGCTCTCGCTGCCCTGCAGGAACTCCACGAGTTCGGTGCCGAGCGCGATGTTCATCAGGCTCATCGTCGGGGTGACCGGATAGGGCCGCGCGCCGGCGGCGATCGTGGCGAGCACCCCTTCGTCGGTCGGCGTCGGCTCGTAGCCGTCGGCCAGCCAGACCGCCGCGTCGCCGTTCGCGTTCGCCACGCGCGTGCCGGTGCTCGCGAGCAAGGTGCGGAAGGTCGCGGCCGCGTCGGCGTCGGAGATGTTGCGCGCGATGGTGAACCCGTCCCACCACAGGGTGGTGGCCGGGATGTCTCCACCGCCGATTGTCGGGGCGGCGGCGAGCGTCAGGTGCTCGCGTACGGCATCGATCGCGCCGTTGTCGTCGAGTACCGAGCCGACGCTCGACCCCCACAGCGTCGATATCGCCACCTCGCCCTGCTCGATCGCGGCGACGATGGCGTTGGTGTCGTAGGTCAGGAAGTCGGGGTCCATGTATGCCGTCAGCGATTTCATCATGGCGAGGGCGTCGCGGCCGGCCGCGTTCGAGATGGCGGGGCGCGCGGTGCCCGGCTCGAAGAGCTCGCCGCCGAGTCCGGTGTACAGATTGACGAATTCGAGCCCGAGGTTGAAACCGGGCTTGTAGGTGCCGGCGAGCGGACTCTCCAACAGTCCCTTCTCGCGGATCGTGCGCGCCGCCTCGACCACTTGCTCGTAGCTTGTCGGCGACTCGACGCCCGCCTCCGCAAGGATGTCGGCCCGATAGACGAGATGCTGCGCGTTGGCCATGAAGGCGATGGCCATGACGTCATCGCCGATGGAGACCTTCTGGCGTTCGGCGAGCGCGTCGCCATGGCGCTCGATCAGATCGTTCAACGGACGCACGAGGTTGTCGTTGAGAAGTGGCACGACGCTGCCGTTGGCGGTCACCACACCGGTGTAGCGGGCCGGATCGGCCATCAGGGCCGGGCCCTGGATGTCACGAATCTCGGTGTTGAGGTTGACGTCGATCTGCAGCGACTCGCTCGCGCAGGACGCCATGTCGCGGGCGACGACGTTGGTCGTGACGAAGTCGTTGGCGAGCACTTCCACCCGCCCGGCAACATCCGTCGGCACGGTGCATTCGTCGGCGGCGCGGGCGGTCGGCGTGGTCGCGACCACAAGTGCGCCCAGCGCCAGGGCTGCCCGCGTCATGGCCCGCGCCACGGGCCGCGTCACGGGCCGCGTCACGGGCCGCGTCACGGGCCGCGTCATGGTCCGCGTTGCGGGCGGTCGTGTCTGGCGGGGCGTCGGAAACGCTGGCGGGCGCGCCGGCAGGCGCCGGACGGATGACTTCATGACGACCCCTTCCGTGTTGAGCAGCGAGCAGTGGTAACGCGACGGCGCCGCCGGGTTCAAGGCCTGGCGCGGCGATGCGCAGGAATTGCCCGGTTCGAGGCGACGATCGGCGGCGTCAGCCCGTGTCGCGCTTGCCGGCGGCCGCCTTGGCGGCGCGCTTGTCCTTGCCGGTCTTCCCGGCCTCGGCCGGGGCCTTGCGCTTGCCGGCGTTCTTCGACGTGCCGCGCGGCTTGTCCGTCGCTCCCGTCTTCGGCGGCGCACCGGCCTTGTGGCGCTTGCCGGTCTTGCCGGCGCGAGGCGCGCGAGCCTTGGGCGCGCCGATCGTCGACGGTGCCCCGGACGCGTCGGCAGCCTGTCCGCTCGGCCGGCGGCCGCCGCCGCCCGCCTCGAGCCGCGTGATGCCGAGCTGACGGCCGCGTACCCACACGCGTCGCAGTTCCTTGAGCATGAACTTCGGCATGCCTTCGGGCAGCTCGACGAGGGTGTGGTCCTCGTGGATGTCCACCTTGCCGATGAACTCGGCGCGGATGTCCGCCTCGTTCGCGATCGCGCCCACCACGTCACCCGCTTCCACACCGTGCTCGCGCCCGACCTCGACCCTGAAGCGCTCCATGACGAGCGTCGGGGGCGACGGCGTGTGCATCGGCGGCGGCGAGCGGGTCGGCGCGGCGGGGGCATCGGGTGGCGTGGCGTCGGCAGGCGGGTTCGACGCGTGCTCCGCGGCGCGTTCGACCGCTCGTTCGCTCGCGGCCCGCGGGGACTCCGAAGACGCGGGCGCGGGCGTCGGGGAAGGCGCCCGCGCCGGCGTGCTCGCGGGGCTTGCCGGACGGGCGGCCGGCGCTTCGCGATCGCGCGACTTCTTCGTGCGGCCCTTCGACGGGCGTTCCTCGAGCAGCAACGGGCGTTCGCCGATCGCGAGGCGTGCGAGGGCGGCGGCAACACGTTCCAACGGGAGCTCGCGGTGCTCGGCGTAGCGCGTCACCAGCTGCTCGAGGAAGCCGAGATTCCCGTGCGCCAGTGCGTCGTCGATGCCGGCCTCGAACACCTCGACACGGCGCTCGTTGACGCGCTCGACGCTCGGCAGATCCAGCACCTCGATCTTCTGCTTGGTGGCGTGCTCGATCGCCCCGAGCAGACGGCGCTCGCGCGGTGCGACGAACAGGATCGCCTCGCCCGAGCGACCGGCGCGTCCGGTACGTCCGATGCGGTGCACGTAGGATTCGGTGTCGTGCGGGATGTCGTAGTTGAGCACGTGACTGATGCGTTCGACGTCGAGGCCACGGGCGACGACATCGGTCGCCACGAGGAGATCGAGCTTGCCCGAGCGGAGCTTCTCGACCTGACGTTCGCGCTCCTTCTGCGGCATGTCGCCGTTCATCGCCGAGGCGGCGAAGCCCCTTGCCTCGAGTTTCTCGGCAAGCTCGACCGTCGAACTCTTGGTGCGCACGAACACCAGCATGGCCTCGAAGGGCTCCACCTCGAGGATGCGCGTCAGTGCCTCGAGCTTGTCCATGCCGCCGCCGGTCATCCAGACCCGCTGGCGAATCGTCGTGGCCGCCGATCGACGGCCCTCGATGCCGATCTCCTCCGGTTCGTTCAGGTGCCGCTGCGCGATGCGCCGAATGGTCGGTGGCATGGTCGCCGAGAACAACGCGGTCTGGCGACCCTTCGGAGTCTGATCCAGCAGCCACTCGACGTCGTCGACGAAGCCCATGCGGAGCATCTCGTCGGCTTCGTCCAGCACCATCGTCGACAGCGTGTCGAGCTTCAGGGTGCCACGCTTGACGTGATCGGTGACCCGGCCGGGCGTGCCGACGACGACCTGCACACCGCGCGACAGTGCGCGAAGCTGCACCGAATAGTCCTGACCACCATAGACCGGCAACACCGAGAAGCGCTTGACGTTGCTCGAGTAGCGGGCGAAGGCTTCGGCGACCTGGATGGCGAGCTCCCGCGTCGGAGTCAACACCAGCGCTTGCACGCCCTTGCGCGACGGATCGAGCCGGGCGAGGATCGGCAGGGCGAACGCGGCCGTCTTGCCGGTGCCGGTCGGTGCGTGGCCGAGCACGTCGCGCCCGGCCAGGAGCGGGGGCAGGGTGCGTGCCTGGATCGGCGTCGGCGTCTCGTAACCGACGGCGGACAGGGACTGCAGCAGCGGCTCGGGCAGGCCGAGCTCGGCGAACGAGCGGACGGTCTCGGCCATGGGGGTGGTCCGTGGAAGGCGGGGGTGCGGCATCATACGCCCCGGCCTACCGCAGACTCCGGAGAAACACCCGTGCGCCACTGGCTCTTCAAGTCCGAACCGGACGTGTTCGGCATCGACCACCTCGCAGCCTGCCCCGACGGCACCGATTCCTGGGACGGGATTCGCAACTACCAGGCGCGGAACTTCATGCGCGACGACATGAAGGTGGGCGATCGCGGCTTCTTCTACCACTCCAACACCAAGGTGCCGGGCATCGTCGGCACCGTCGAGATCGTGCGCGAGGCCTACCCCGATCACACCGCCCTCGACCCGACGTCGAACTACTTCGACCCGAAGGCGAAGCCGGATGTTCCGCGTTGGGTCATGGTCGACGTCGCCTTCCGCTCGCGCTACGCCGAGGTCATCCCGCTCGCGATCCTCCGGGAGACGAAGGGACTCGAGGCCATGCCGCTCGTCCAGAAGGGCAGCCGACTCTCGATCAATCCGGTGTCGAAGGCCGAGTGGAAGATCATCGAGAAGCTGGCAACCGTCGCGTGACGGGCGCCGACGCGGCACCGCGTACAACCTCGTCATCGTGGTCCGGCTCGGACCGGTGCTCCTCGCCGGTCTGCGCGCGTACCCGCCGCCCGAGAACGGCATCGATCTGGCCTCGCCCTTCACCCGCGGCAACCGAGTGGTCGTGCAGGGCGGCGACGATGTCTCGATCAACCACCACGCCTCGGTTGCGGCGCAGCGACACGCGCCCGACATCGGAGCGGTCGATGCCTGGAATTTCAGCCGGACGCCGACGGGGCCGCCCCTAGGATCGGCTGGCGCGTCTCGCCGGCAACCACGTCGCGCTCGACCGTGACGGCCTGCTGGTGCTGATCGCGCATCTGCGCGAGGGCAGCGTTGTGCCGGCCGTCGGGCAGTCGCTGCGCGTCGGCGATCCGATCGGGGAGATCGGGATCTCGGGCAACACCACCGAGCCGCACCTGCATCTGCATGTCGCCCGGCAATCGGACCATCCGTTGGCGGACGATGCCGAGGGTGTGCCGTTCACGATCGAGGGGCAATCGCTGGTGCGCGGCAGTCGGGTGCCCGGCGGCTGAACGCGACCCCTTTGCTCACGGTTCGCCGTGGGGATTGCTGTCAGAATACGTTCACTGGACGACAGGCTGGCATCAGGCATGGGCATGAGGATCGGTAGCGCGCTGGGCATGACCCTGGCGGCCTGCGGCACGGGCGCGGTCGCACAATCGTTGCCGGCGCACCAGACCGCCAACCCCTGGTTCAACGACGGGGCCGGCGAGATTGCCGCGACACTTGCCCGGGACGATCTCGGCGGCGAGGCGCGCAACGTGATCCTCTTCGTCGGCGACGGCATGGGTGTCTCGACGCTCACCGCCGCGCGCATCCTCGACGGACAGCGGCGTGGCGAGAACGGTGAGGAGGGGCTGCTCTCCTTCGAACGCTTTCCGCACTCGGCGCTGGTGAGGACCTACAACGTCGACGCGCAGACGCCGGACTCCGCCGGCACCATGACCGCCATGGTCAGCGGCGTGAAGACCGATGCCGGTGTGCTCGGCCTGCACGAGGGCGTCGCGCGCGGGGACTGTGCGTCGGCGGCGGGCATCGAGCTGGACACGGCCCTCGAACTGGCCGAGCGCAAGGGCCTCTCGACCGGCATCGTCTCGACCGCGCGCATCACGCACGCGACGCCTGCGGCGACCTACGCCAAGTCCGCCGATCGCAACTGGGAGGACGACTCGGACATGCCCGCCGAGGCGCTCGCGGCCGGCTGCATCGACATCGCACGACAGCTGCTGTCCGTCGAGGCGCGGCTCGAGGCACGACACCCCGACGTCGATCCGTCCGCGCTCGACGGGATCGACGTCGTGATGGGCGGCGGCCGCCGTCACTTCCTGCCGACGCCGCCGACGGACGCGGACGGTGTGGACGTCGCGGACGCCGTCGGCGGCGATCGCACCGACGGTCGCGATCTGATCGTGGAGTGGCAGACGCTCTATCCCGACGGACGCTACGTCGCTGACCGGGCCGGGTTCGACGCACTCGATGCCGACGATGACACACCGGTGCTCGCGCTCCTGGCCGCGTCGCACATGCGGTACGAGGAGGACCGGGCGAACGCCGTCGACGGCGAGCCCTCGCTGACGGCGATGACTCGTACCGCCATCGATCTCCTCGACGACGACGCGGACGGCTACTTCCTGATGGTCGAGTCCGGGCGGATCGATCACGCGCATCACGCCGGCAGCGCCTTCAACGCCTTGACCGAGACGATCGAGTTCGCCGAGGCGGTGCAGGCGGCGGTCGACGCGACCGACGCCACGGAGACGCTGATCCTCGTCACGGCGGATCACGGTCACGTGTTCACGATCGGCGGCTACCCGAAGCGCGGCAACCCGATCCTCGGCAAGGTCATCGCTGTCGGCGAGGACGAGCCCGAACTCGCCGAGGACGATCTGCCCTACACGACGCTCGGCTACGCGAACGGGCTCGGCTTCCGCGATCTCGGTGACGAGACGGATGCCGACGCGAGCTACGGGCTCGATGCCACGCCGGGGCGACAGGACCTGACGGCCGTCGACACGACGTCGCGCGGGTTTCACCAGGAGGCGCTCGTGCCGCTCGGTTCGGAAACGCACGGCGGGGAGGAGGTCACGCTGCACGCACGCGGACCGGGCGCGACGCGGGTCAACGGTCTGATCGAGCAGAACATCGTCTACCACGTCATCGACGCGGCGCTCGGGCTCGACGTGGCGGGCGACGGGGCGGACGACGACGGTGCGGACGACAACGGTGTTCGGGCGGAGCCGATGCGATGAGTGCGTGTGCGATGAGCAAGGATTGCCCGGCCGCCCCGGCCGCCCCGGCCGCCCCGTATGCCCTGGCCGCCCTGGTCGCCACGCTGCTCGTCGGCGGCTGCGTCGACAGCGGCGACGGCGGGGTTTCCGCCGGCAACGGGACCGACGAGATTCCGACCGGCATGACCGAGGGCGCGTCCGGAGAGCCGGGCACGCCGGTCGTCCCGGACGAGACGCCGGCCGAACGCGAGGCGCGGCTCGCCGCCGAAGCGGCGGCGCGTGCCGAGGCTGACGCGGCCAGCGCCGCCGCCTGGTTCGCCGACGGCGCCGAGCGTGCCCGGCGCGTCCCGGCCGCCGCGACCACGCGGGGCGCGGCGCGCAACGTGATCCTGTTCGTCGGCGACGGCATGAGCCTCACCACCGTGACCGCGGCGCGCATCCTGGAGGGTCAGATCCGCGGCGAGAGCGGCGAGGAGAACGCGCTGAGCTTCGATGCCATGCCGTTCTCGGGGCTCTCGAAGACCTACAACGTCGACGCGCAGGTGCCGGACTCGGCCGGCACGATGACGGCGCTCGTCACGGGCGTGAAGACCGACGCGGGTGTGGTCGGCGTGGACGAGGACATCGTGCGCGGCGACTGCGGCTCGGTCGCCGGGAACGAGCTCGTCACCGCGCTCGAACTCGCCGAGCTAGGCGGGCTCGCGACCGGCATCGTCACGACGGCGCGGCTCACGCACGCGACGCCGGCCTCGACCTACGCCAAGTCGGCCGATCGCAATTGGGAAGATGTCTCCGACATGCCGGCGGACGCGCTCGAGGCTGGCTGCGTGGACATCGCGAGCCAGCTGCTGGGGCTGGAGGCGCGGCTCGAGTCGAGCTATCCGGGTGTCGACGTCGACGGTATCGAGGTGGCGATGGGCGGCGGACGTCGGCACTTCCTGCCGAACGTCGCGACGGCCAACAGCGCGGACATCGACGAGATGGTCGAGATCGAGGGTGATCGCACCGACGGTCGGAATCTGATCGAGGAATGGGAGGCGCTGTATCCCGCCGGTCGCTACGTGTTCGACCAGGCAGGCTTCGACGCGATCGACACCGACTCGGTGGCGCGCGTGCTCGGACTCTTCGACGAGTCGCACATGGAATACGAGGCGGCGAGAGGCAGTGACGTGGCGGGTGAGCCCTCACTCGCCGAGATGACCGGGAAGGCGATCGGCGTGCTCGACAACGATGCCGACGGTTTCTTCCTGATGGTCGAGTCGGGCCGGATCGATCACGCTCATCACGCGGGCGGTGCCTACAACGCGCTGACCGACACCATCGAACTGGCCGAGGCGGTCGCCCGCGCGCAGGCACTGACCGACGCGTCCGAGACGCTGATCATCGTCACGGCCGATCACGGCCATGTGTTCACGATGGCGGGCTACCCCAGGCGCGGCAATCCGATCCTCGGCACGGTCGTCGCCGTCGGCGAGGCCGAGCCCACGCTGGCGTCGGACGGCACGCCGTACACGACGCTCGGCTACACGAACGGTCGCGGCTTCCGAAACTTCGGGGACGCGGTCTTCAATGCCGATGCGTCCTACCTCGATCCCCCGGTCGGTGGACGGGCGGACCTGACCGGCATCGACACGACCTCACCGGGCTTTCATCAGGAAGTGCTGGTGCCGCTGACCGCCGAGACCCACTCGGGCGACGACGTCGGCGTCTACGCCGAGGGGCCGGGTGCCTCGCTGGTGACGGGGACCAACGAGCAGAGCCTGATCTTCCACGTGATGAACCACGCGGGGGACCTCTCCGGTCGGGCCGATCGGGCGCTCGCGGCGCCCTGACGGTGCGTTTGCTCAGCCGGCGCGGAGCGCGCCGAAGCGGTCTGCCGCGTTCTGGCATTCGACGCAGAGCCTGACGCCGGCAATGGCCTTGCGGCGGGCGGGTGGAATTTCCGACTCGCACTCCTCGCACTCGGCGAGGCTCTGCAACGAGGCGCGCTGACGGGCTGCTTCCACCCGCGCCTCGAGCAGGCGTTCGAACGGGTCGTCGTAGTCCTCGGGGTCCAATGCGTCGTCCGACACGGCGGTTCTCCTGGCGTGGGGCGGGGCGGGGCCGACTGCCGTTAGCCAGAGCCGTGCCCGAAGCCCGGTGACCGTGCCCTGCTCGGCGTTCCACGAGTCGACAACCCGCACCACGTCACGGTGTCGATGGCACGGGTGCCCGCCTTGCCGGGCGGTACCGCTCTCCTCGTCGACCGAAGGTGAGCGACCGATGCACAGCGTCGATCGTATTCCCCTTCCTGCGGCGCTGTCTGCCACTCGCGCTGCTCGGCGGTGTCACGGTCGTCGTCGCGCCGTTCGTCGCCGCCTGCGCCCGTTCCCCCTCGCCGAGGGTCAGCGACGCAGGATCAGTGCCCAGCGGCCGATGCTCATCAGATCGGCGAGCGCGCGCGCGAAATACGTCCACGCCGCCGCCTTCAGCACCTGCCGGACGGCCGGCAGGTCCTGCTCGCCCACATACTCGGCGCCGGCGAGAATCGGCAGCGCCTTGACGAAGCTCGCGTCGTATTCCTCCGGCAACACGACGAGATAGGCGAGGGCGCCGATCAGCTGCAGCACCAGGCTGATCGCGATCACGCCGACCATCGCGACCGGCGCCTTCGTCACCAGTCCCACGACCGGCAGCAGCACGAGCAGCAGGATGCCGGCCCGCTTGAACGAGTTCGCGAGCGGCAGCCAGCGGGTGCGCAGTCGCGACAGCGGTTCGTCGCGGGCGAACTGGATGGCGTGACCGATCTCGTGCGTCGCGACGGCAACGGCGGTCAGCGAACGCCCGTCGTGGTTGTCGGGACCGAGCCGCACCGTGCGCGACGCCGGGTCGTAGTGATCGCGGTGCGCGTCGGTCGGCTCGACCGTCACGCCCTCGAGTTCGAGCCGATCGATCAGGTGGCGCGCGAGTTCGGCCCCGGTGCCGGGCAGATCGTCGCGTGGGGCGCCGTGCCGGCGGAGCACGTGGCGTACCCACAGGGTCGGCGCCCAGGCGAGCAGAAGCAACAGCAGTGTCAGAACCACGTAGGGCATGGGGCAGGTCGACCGCTCGGACGTGTGTGCAGTCTGTCACGGCAGCGCGCGACCGGACCGGACGAGCCGGCCTGACGAGCAGTTCACGGCTCGACGGGAACATCGCGCGTACGATCGGCGCATGAGAAAGGGCCGCGAGCGCAAACCGGGCGTGCACGACGCGCTCGCCCAGCCGGGGGAACGCGCGCGACGCAGGGCGGCACTCGGCGCGCCGCACATGGTGCCGCTCGAGCGTCTGGTGGCGGCACTCCGGGAGCAGCATCCCGGGCGTGAGATACCGCATGCGGACCCTGCCGACGGCGGCATCGAGGCACGTGCCCTGCTCTTGCTCGAGGCGCCCGGACCGCAGTCGGTCGCGACCGGGTTCGTGTCGCGAGACAGCCCGAACGCGACAGCCCGGAACCTGCGTTCGCTGCTCGCCGACGCGAGAATAGCGCGCGAGGCGGTGCTCGTCTGGAACGTGGTGCCCTGGTACGTCGGCGATGGGCGACGCATCCGTCCGGTCGACGGCGGCGACATCGACGAGGCCTTCGCGCATCTCGAGACCTTGCTCGCCCTCCTCACCCGACTCGAGACGATCGTGCTCCTCGGCCGCAAGGCCCAGCAGATCGAGCGACGTCTGTTTGCCTGGCGCGACCGGGTCGACGTCGTGCACACCTGGCACCCGAGCCCGCAGGTGTTCAACATCTCTCCCGCGAAGAAGGCCGAGACGCGTGCCACCTTCGCCGCGCTCGGTGACCGCCTGTCCCGCTAGACGCCGTCGGCGTCCCGGGAGCTGTGCGCGGTCCGGGCATCCCGCTCGTCGGGCGCCTGCAGGCACCGTTCGATCACCTGCACCGGGTGAAGCGACTCGCGTCCGCTGCCGGCGTGGATCTGTTCGCGGCAGCTGAAGCCGTTGGCGACGACGACCGTGTCGCGGTCCGCCGCCGCGATGGCCGGGGCGAGGCGCCGCGCGAACAGGGTCTGCCCGATCGGGCGGGTCGCCGAGCGCATGCCGAAGGTGCCGGCCATGCCGCAGCAGCCGCTCTCCGGCTCGACGATCTCGTCGAAGCAGCGCGACATCCAGACGCGGTCGTCGGTCGGTCGCCCGAGCGACTTGTCGTGGCAGTGCAGATGCAGCATGCCGCGCGCGAGTCGCCGCGACGGCTCGACCCCGCGCGCGGACAGGTGCGAGGTCAGCGTCATCGCGCGCGTGGCGAGATCCGCCGCGCGGGCATCTGCCGGGAAGAGCCGTAGCAGCTCGTCCCGGAACACCGACAGGCAGGACGGCTCGAGCACGACCACGTGGGCGTCGGCAGGAAGGGCGGCGTGAAAGCCGTCGAGGATCGCGCCCAGTTGCGCTCGCGCCCGATCGAGATACCCGTATTCGTAGAGCGGTCGTCCGCAGCAGAATCGATCGCGCGCGACGAGCACGTCGCTGCCGTCTGCCCCGAGCACGCGGATCGCGCTCTCGAGCACGTCCGGACGGTAGTGCGCGTTGACGCTGTCGGCCCAGAGCACGACCGGTGCACCTCGCCGCGTCCGGTCGCCGCGCGTGGACGCGATGCGGTGAAAGTGCGCGTCGCCGCCGTCGGCGAGCCGGACGACGCGTCGCGCGAACGGTTCGCGGGCGAGGGCGGGCAGCGTCGTGTCGGGCGCGATGCCGAGCGTGCGCTTCGCGAGGGCACCGAGCGGGCTTCGCTGTAGCGCGTTGACGATGCCGGCATAGGGGGCGAGGCGAGGCAGTGTCGTCCCGAGATGCCCGAAGGCGCGGTGGTGCACCGGGCGTCGGCGTCCCGCCCAGTGACGCGCCATGAACTCCGCCTTCCAGCTGGCGATGTCGACCTGCGTCGGGCACTCGCGCTTGCAGGCCTTGCAAGAGAGGCAGTGTTCCAGCGAGTCCGCGATGTTCGCGTCCTGCCAGCCGTTCTCGAGGATCTCCCCACGCACCAGTTCGTGCAGGAGATGCGCCCGCCCGCGCGTCGAGTACCCTTCCTCGCCGGTCGCCTGGAAGCTCGGGCACATCGCGCCCGTTGCCGCCCGGCACTTGCCCATGCCGATGCAGCGCTCGGTGGTCCGTCCGAAGCCGCCGACATCCTCGACGAAGCACAGCGCGGTCGTCACGGCAGGCGTCGCGTAGTCCGGCCCGAAGCGCAGGTTCTCGTCCATGCGATACGGCTCGACCACCTTGCCCGGGTTCATCCGGGCGTCCGGGTCCCAGGCTCGCTTGAAGCGCGTGAACGCGTCGACGAGTGCCTCGCCGTACATGAGAGGCAGGAACTCGGCCTTCGCCTGGCCGTCCCCGTGCTCGCCCGACAACGAGCCACCGAAGCGCACGACGAGCGCCGCGATCTCCCGCGAGAAGGCGCGCCACGTCGCGACGCCGTCGGTGGAACGGGTGTCGAAGGTGATGCGCGCATGGATGCAGCCATCGCCGAAGTGTCCGTACAGGCTGGTGGTGTAGCCGTGGCGATCGATCAGCGCCTGGAACGCGCGCAGGTAGTCGCCGAGCCTGAGCGGATCGACGGCCGTGTCTTCCCAGCCGACGACCGGATCGGGACCCGTCGGGTCGAGGCTCATCGACGTGGCCGAGGCGCCCTGTTCACGGATGCTCCACAGGGCGGCGACCGTGGCCGCGTCCGTCACCTCGTCGACGGCCAGCACGCGCGACGACGCCTGCATGGCGCCGGCGAACGCGGTGCAACGCGCGGTCAGGGTGGCCGCGTCCGGTGCGGCGATCTCCGTCATGAGCCAGGCGCGCCCCTCGGGCAGCAGCGCGACCTCGTCGCGCTTGAGTTCGCGCGCGATCAAGCCACCGACGATGTTCCAGTCGATCCCCTCCATCGCGATGGGGGCATGCGGCAGGATCTCGGGCACGGCGTCGCCGGCCATGAAGATGTCGGCGAAGCCGAGCACGAACAGCCGCTTGTGTGCCGGGTTCTCGATCAGCCTGACCCGCGCGCGCAGTATCGACACGCAGGTGCCCTCCGAACCGACCAGGGCACGCGCGACGTCGAATCCGTTCTCCGGCAGGAGCTGATCGAGGTTGAACCCCGAGACGCGACGCTTGATCGTCGGGAAGCGTTCGCGGATGCGCGCCGCGTGCTCGTCGCGAAGTGCCAGGAGCTCGGCGTAGATGACCGAACGACGGTCGCCGACGGCCAGGATGCGCGTGAGTTCCTCGTCGTCGGTCGGGCCGGTCCAGAAGCGCGCGCCGCAGGGCGTGAGGACCTCGAGGGCGACCACGTTCTCGACCGTCTTGCCCGCCAGCATCGAGTGCGGGCCGCAGGAATTGTTGCCGATCATGCCGCCGAGCGTGCAGCGGCTGTGCGTCGCCGGATCCGGTCCGAAGGTCAGTCCGAACGGTTCGGCCGCGGCCTTCAACGCATCGCAGACCACGCCGGGTTCGACCAGCGCGGTGCGGGACTCGACGTCGATCTCCAGCACGCGATGCAGGTGTCGCGAGCAGTCGAGCACCACCGCCACGTTCACGCACTGGCCGTTCTGGGACGTGCCGCCTCCCCGCATGAGCACCGGCAGGCCGTGCTCGCGGCACAGGGCGGTCACCGCGACGACATCGTCCGCGTCACGCGGGCGCACGACGCCGAGCGGCACCTGGCGGTAGTTCGACGCATCGACCGCATACAGCGCGCGGGCGGCGTCCGAGAAGTCGCAGTCCTCGGGCAGCAGGGTCTCGAGCGCGCGCCGGCAGCGCGCGACGGCAGCCGGGTCGGCGCGCTCGCGAGCCATGCCGCCGACGAGGCCCGGTGCTTCGGGAGTGGCGACGGTCACGGCGGCAATGGCTCGGAGAGGCGCGGGGGTTCGACCCCGAGTCTAGCCCGCGGCGGCACGCACCGCGTCGCGGAAGCGATCGCGGATGACGAGGGAGGAGAGCGGAATCGGGGTGAGCTTCGGGCTGCCGGGTGCGACCTTCGCGACGATCACGTGCGGACCGGGTGTCCCGAGCACCGCCGTCAGGGCATCGGCGGCGTCCGCACCCGCGACCTCGACGCTGCTCTCGATGCCGCAGGCCTTCGCGATCGCCGCGAGCGAGGTGCCGCGTGCGGTCTGCGTCGGCTGGTCGCCGGTCGAGCCGTAGGAGCCGTTGTCGACGATGAACAGGACGAAGTTCGTCGGCGCCTCGCGGGCGATCGTCGAGAGCGTACCGAGGTTCATCAGCACGCTGCCGTCGCCGTCGATCGAGATCACGGTCTTCGCCGTCTGCTGGGCGAGACCGAAGCCGATCGAGGACGACAGGCCCATCGAGCCGAGCATGTAGAAGTGGCGTTCGGAATCCTTGATCGCGTACAGCTCCTGAGAGGGGAAGCCGAGGTTGCAGATCACGAAGGCATCGCCGAGTGCCGGCACGATCGTCTGCAGGAGCTCGTAGCGTCGCATGGTGTCGTTGCCGCTCATCAGCGTTGTCCCCAGAAGTCGAAGTCGAGAATGATGGCGATCGGCCCTTCCGCGACCGAGGCGAACGGCACGAGCTGGCCGACCTTGCCGGCGTCGGCGGGGTCGCCGAAGCGGAACGTCGGGATGTTGATGGTCGCCAGCAGGGTTTCGACGGCCGTGCCCATCGGCACCTGCGCCCCGATCGGCTCGCCCGGGGAGCCGCGATGGCTGATGATCATCGTCACCGGCAGGCGGTAGTAGTTGCCGAGCGAGCACAGCGAGGTGATGAGCGTGCCGACACCGGTGTTCTGCATGACCATGACCGGCGTCCGGCCGCCCATCCAGGCACCGGCGCAGAGGCCGAGCCCCTCCTCTTCGCGATTGACCGGCACGTAGCCGATCTCCCGGTCCTGCTCCATCGTCTTGATGAAGCCGGTCAGTAGCTTGCACGGGACGGACACGAAGTAGTCGGCGCCGTTGTCCTTGAGTGCACTCAACAGGGCGCTGTTGACGTCGGGGGCGGGATCGCTCATGGGCTGGACGGTTCTCGGTGTGGGGAAGGTGACATCGGGGGTCGTGGCAGGGGGTCGACCGATCGATCAGTCGAGTTCGACGCGGTAGCGGAGCCGATCGCTCCGGCACTGACTGGTCCGGAGTTCGACGACCCGATCGGACGGATCACGCGCGACGCGTTCGATCTCGAGCAGGGGCGTGCCGGGCTCGAGATCGAGCTCGCGCGCCACACGCTCGCCCGCGGCGACCGCGGCGATCTCCTCGTCGACGTGCAGCACGAAGTGCCCGAACGTCTGGTGGTAGTAGGGGTACAGCGCGGCAGGCAGCGGCCGCGGCTGCGCGTCGAAGTCGGGGAACAGTGCCTCGGGCACCACGATTCGCTCGCTGAGGGTGCGCACGCCGTCGGCCCGGCGCACGCGCCGGATCTCGTGCACCCGCTCGATCGTGCCGTCCTTGAAGCGTGTGCGTTCGACGCGCGTCGCGCGGCGCGTGCGGCGTCGCTCGTCGTGCGCCTCTGGCGGAACACGCTCGCCGCCCGGGCGCGCCAGGCGAGAGAAGTGGTACCAGGAACGCGCCGAACCGAGATCGCCGACGAAGGTGCCGCTTCCCTGTCGGCGCACGACGAGTCGCGACGCCTCGAGGGTGGTCAGGGCCTTCCGGACGGTTCCTTGACTGACCGCGAACTCCTCGGCCAGCGCGAACTCGGTCGGTATCGCCTCCCCACTCGGCCACGTGCCGTCATAGATGCGGTTCGCGAGACGATCGGCCACCTGGCGGTAGAGCGGGTTGGCGGTCGGTCGGTCCAGGGTCGTGTCGGCAGGCGGCATGGCGAGAGACGCGGCGGGTACGCTTCGGAAGTCTTCTATAAGATATGAAACTCGCCACGCGGTGTCAACGCCGTTTCCCCGGTCGTGGGGTCGGGTGCTTGGCGGGGGCGCGGGTGGCCTGCTATCGTCCGGCACTCGGTTCGATCAACGGGAGGCGAGCATGAAGGAGGCGACGCGGCCAGCGGCGCTCGAGGGTGTCGCCGCCGAGACCTGGCAGGCGTACAACGCCATGGAGACCACCAAGGGGCGTCACTTCGGATTGCTCGAGCGGCTCGACCTGAAGAAGCGGAACTACGATCTGGAGCCGAGCGCCGACGAGGCGCGACTGCTCGACTGGTTGCTCGCCGACCATGACGCGCAGGTGAAGCGATTCACCGCGGCCAGTCAGGCATTGAAGGTGGCGGACGCGTCGGCACACGGCGCCCTCTTCGACTACGTCGGCGTGGTCGCCCGCCATGCGGGCGACGCCGACGACGGCCAGTCGCCTGCCCATTGAACGCCGGCGAACTCGAGTTCACCCCCGGACGCCGCTATCGCGAGCGCGTGGCCGACGCCATTCTCGATCGGCGCGTCGAGATCGCCAGTACCTGGCTCGACCGACTGACCGACATCGTGCAGGAGGATCGTCGGGACGTCTTCCCGACCTCGACCTGGCTCGATCACGTGCCGGTGCTCATCGGCGAGGTCGCGAACATCGTTCGCGAGGGCGACGCCACGCTGGTGCTTCGGAACTCGGTCGTCTCGGTCAAGGCGATCGAGCTGGGCGAACTCCGGCACAAGCAGCGGGCGAGCGTGCACCAGATTCTCCGCGAGTACGATCTGCTCGCCGCCGTGCTCGAACAGGTCGTCCGGGAAACCACGCGGGAATGGGGCGAGACGGAGACGGTCTCGGCGCTCGACGGACTGGAAATCGCGGCGACCCTCGCCCGCGTCGTGCGTTCGGTCATGCAGGCGACGGTGGACACCTTCATCGAACGCTACACCGCCATGATCGGGCAGCAGGCCGAACGGCTCCGCTCGGTCAACGGCTTCGTCGCCCACGAACTCAGGACGCCGCTGCAGTCGGCCTCTCTCGACATGGAGATGATGCTCGCTGCCCGGGCACCGGACGATCCCGAGCGCGCGGAGATCGAACGGGTGCAGAAGGCGATCGAGCGCATCAGCGATCTGCTGTCGAACGTCGAGACACTGGTGGAGCCGGAGAACGACAGCCCGGACGACGCCGTGCATCAGGAAGTCGACCTCGCAGCCTTCGTGCGCGACGCGGCTGCGAGGCAGGCGGCGGGGCTCGACGAACGCGGTGTCACCCTGCATGTCGACGACGACCTGGGCACCATCGTCGTCGATGTCGGGCGTCTCGCCATCGTGCTCTCGAACCTGATCGGGAACGCGATCAAGTACAGCGACCCGGGCAAGCCGACGCGGCGGGTGGACGTGCTGGCGCGTACCGTCAGCGATCCGCAACGGGTCGCACTGGTCGTGCGTGACAACGGGCTCGGCATACCGGCCTCGCGACAGGACACGGTGTTCGAGTTGCGTACGCGCGCCCACGGCTCGCTCGACGCGGCGCACGGGGTGAGCGGACACGGATTCGGCCTGTTCCTCGTCGCCGAGGCGGTGCGCGAGATGGGAGGCACCATCGCGCTCGCCTCCGAAGCGGGGCGATGGACCGAGTTCGCGCTGACCTTGCCGAAGGTCGCACCCGATGCCGCCGCCGTCGAAGTCGATCGCTCGGCCCTCGACGCGCTGGAGGCCGCCGCCGAAGTCGCGCCCGGAACGGCATCCCGCGATGGTGCCTAGCGGCACGACACGTCGGACCACGACCTCAAGCGGTATCAGTCGACGCGACGGACCTCGATCCGACGGTTGGCGCGTCGCCCCGCCTCTGTCCGATCGTCGCCGATGGGGCGCGCTTCGCCGTAGCCGCGCGCCCGCAGCCGGTTCGGTCCCAGACCTCGCAACATCAGGTAGTGGCGAACCGCCTGCGCGCGCGTTTCCGAGAGGCGGAGGTTGCGGGCACGCGAGCCGGCACCGTCGGTGTGCGCGGCGATCTCCCATGTGCCCTCGGGCGAGTGCACGAGCGCGTCGGCCAGACGATCGAGCACGGCGCGCGCGGGGCCGTCCAGGTAGCTCTGACCCGCTGGAAACGCGATCCCGTCCAGCCGCTGGACGGGCCGGGCGTCGGGGGTACGGGCGATGCAGCCGAGCGGGTCGACCACGCCGCGACCCGTCGCCGGTCCGTCGCCCGTGGCGAGACACACATCGCGGTGATCGGGAACGCCGTCCGCATCCCGGTCCACGCCTCGATCCGCCGCCGCGTCCATGGTCGCGGTCGCGGTCGTGCCCGGCGCCTCGGCCGAGTCCGATGCCGGCGCGCAGCCGACGCCGACCGGTCGCATCGCGTCGCAGGTCGACCCCGCCGCTGCGCGCCGCCGCCAGGTGATGCCGAGCGGCGTCGACCCGCCGCCGCGCTGATCGAAGACGAGCGTCGATCCGGCGCGACGCCAGCGACCGAGCCCGTCGGCGACGCTCGTGAACGAGACGATCTCGAGCGCCTCCGGAAAGAGCCACACGATGCGCGAGCGCGCGAGTGCGCCGTCCTCCACCACCAGCCCGTCCGGTATCGACGGCGCCGCCAGTGTGAAAGTGCCGCGCGAGGTCACCGCTTCGCCGTCGGTGCCTGCTTTCTCGGCCCTTGCCGCGTCTGTCGGCTCGGAGCCGCCGCTCCCCCCGCGCGGGGGATCCGTCGCGGCGGGTGCTGTCGAGTCGTGACGCAGGAGCGCGCTGCCGGACCAGAGCGCCACCCGGCCGGGTGAGCGTCGGAGCGCGTCGGCGAAGACCGCGCGCTCGGGGCCGGCGAAGCTCACCTGCTCGGGCACGACGCCGTCCGGCAGCGCCAGGCTGAGCAGGGCACCGTCGCTCGTGAGCGTGTGCTGGACGAGACGCGGACGACCGTCGTCGCCGAGGACGATCAGCAGGTCGCTAGTGGCGGTCGCGTGGCGCTCCTCGCTCGCGCTGTCGTCCGCCGGCGTCGGCGATGCCGTCGAGGCGAGCGTGACGGCGAGCAGGAGCGTCAGGACGCGGCGGCACCGGTGACGGCGCGGCCGGACCGGCGCGTGCGTCGCGCCGGCTTCGCCGTCCGACGGTGAGGACGGTCTCTCGATCGGGGCGGTTCGCTCGGGCATGGACGGAGTGGCAGGCTTGCTACAATCGCCGCCCACACCACTCGGCGGCCGGACGGGTCGTCGAGCATAGACCACGACCCCGGGGCGGTCCCCCTCGTCGGAGAAGGACCACCAGATGACGCGACAGACCTGGCTGACCGGCATCACGACATCCGGCACCCCGCACCTCGGCAACTACGTCGGTGCGATTCGGCCGGCCATCGAGGCCAGCCGTGTCGAGGGTCGCGACGGCTACTACTTCCTCGCCGACTACCACGCGCTGATCAAGAATCAGGACCCCGAGCGCCTGCGCCGCTCGCGCACCGAGATCGCCGCGGCCTGGCTGGCGCTCGGCCTCGATACCGATCGGGCCATGTTCTATCGCCAGTCCGACATTCCGGAGATTCCCGAGCTTGCATGGATCCTGACCTGCTCCACCGCGAAGGGTCTGATGAACCGTGCCCACGCCTACAAGGGCGTGGTGCAGGCCAATGTGGAAGACGGTTCGGCCGAGCCGGATCGGGGTATCTCCATGGGTCTCTTCAGTTACCCCATCCTGATGAGCGCGGACATCCTGATGTTCGGTGCGACGCACGTGCCGGTGGGGCGCGACCAGGTGCAGCATCTCGAGATGGCGCGCGACATCGCCCAGCGTTTCAACCACCACTACGGCGAGCACTTCGTGCTGCCGGAGGTCGTGGTGGACGAGGCGCCGCTGCTCGCCGGGCTGGACGGTCGCAAGATGAGCAAGAGCTACGAGAACACCATTCCGCTGTTCGCGACGTCGAAGCAGCTCCGGAAGTCGATCATGAAGATCGTCACCAATTCGCTGGAACCGGGTGTGCCGAAGGATCCCGAGGGCAGTGCCTTGTTCGAGATCCACCGCTCCTTCGCGAGCGAGGCGCAGAGCGCCGACTTTCGCCAGGCCTTCCGCGACGGGATAGCCTGGGGTGACGCGAAGCAGCGGCTGTTCGAGCTGGTGGACGGCCAGCTCGCCGAGCCGCGTGAGCGCTACGCGGCGTTGATGGCGAACCCCGGGGAGATCGATGCGGTGCTCGCGAGCGGTGCCGAGCGCGCGCGCGAGGCGAGTCGCCCCTTCCTCGCCCGGATCCGCGAGGCGGTGGGCGTCGCATGACGAACATGAACCCCGTCCTGGTCAACCGCTGGCGGGGCAACGCGATCGAGAGCCGCCACCGGGGCGCCGTGGCCGTCGTCGACACCGAGGGGCAGTCGGTGTTCACGCTCGGCGACGTGCAGCGACCCGTCTTTCCCCGCTCGGCGGTCAAGTTCCTGCAGGCGATCCCGTTCGTCGAATCGGGCGCCATCGCCCGCTTCGGGCTCGATGCCCGACACGTCGCGCTGGCCTGCGCGTCGCACAACGGCGAGCCGATCCATGCCGGACTCGCCAGCGACTGGCTCGAGCGGATCGGTCTCGACGTCGACGACCTCGAGTGCGGGGCGGAACTCCCGATGCACGAGGCGACGCGCTACGAGCTGATGGGCGAGGGTCGCGGCCCGCAGCGCGTGCACCACAACTGCTCGGGCAAGCATCTCGGATTGCTGTCCGCCTGCCTGTGCCACGACGATGCCGTTCGTGACTACCGCCGCTACGGGCACGCCGCCCAGCAGCGCTGGTTCGACGTGATCGAGCGGATCTCCGGCACGCGCGTCAATCAGCTTCCCTGGGGCTACGACGGTTGCGCGATTCCCTCGCTCGCACTACCCCTGCAACGCACCGCGCTCCTGATGGCGCGCTTCGGGCAGGTCGATCGCTTCGGGGGCGAGCGACGGGGTGCCGTCGAGGCGATCCATCAGGCGCTGACCGAGAATCCCTATCTGGTCGCCGGCAAGGAACGCCTCTGCACCGCATTGATGGAGCGGCTCGCGCCGCGCCTGTTGGTCAAGGTGGGTGCCGACGGCGTCTACACCGCGACAGACACCGAGCACGGACTGGGGGTCGCGTTGAAGATCGACGACGGCTCGGACCTCGCCGCCCGCGTCGCGCTCGGTGCCGTGCTGGGCGCGCTCGGCCTGATCGACGACGCCGACGGGAAGGCACTCGCCGAGTACCTCGTGCCGGCGATCGTCAACTCGCGCGGCGAGACGGTCGGGCGCAGTGAACCCTCGTCGACCTGGACCTCGGCCGAACCGGTTTCGGCGCCATCGGCGGCGGCGGATGCCGACGCGGAATGACGCGCCGGCCCGAGCGCTGACGGCGTCGTCCGGCGCGCGTCACCACGGCGAGGCACTGCCGCGAGTCACCGCGGCGGTTCGGCGGATACGGCGTCAGACCCGTCGTCTTCCATGCGGCGCATCGCCGCGCTCCAGTCGTTCACCCACGCGGGCAGGGTCGGCGCATCGCCCTCCGCCGCGTCGATCCCCGTTGTCGCCGAGGCCGCGCCGACCACGTCCGCCGGGCTGACCTTGCCACCGCCCCGCACGAGGAAGCGCGCGTCGATGACGGCCCGGGCGACGGTCTCGCCGCGCGACTCGAACCGCTGTTCCAGATAGATCGAGCGGTCGTTCCAGCCGATCACGCGGGTGTCGATCGTGTAGCGCTGCCAGAGCGTGAGCGAGCGTCGGAAGCGGATGGACTCGGCGGCGACGACCGGATACCAGCGCCGGCGGTCGAGCTCCCCCAGCGCACCGGCCCGGGCGAGCAGATCGGTGCGCCCGAGATCCGCCACCGTCAGATAGACGCCGTTGTTCATGTGCAGGAACACGTCGAGGTCGTTCGGCCAGACGCGAAACGGCGTGCGGCAGGGGCCGAGCATCGAACAGGGCGCTCGCCGCCGTCGAGTCAACAGCAGCCACAGCAGCCGAAAGTAGCACTTCATGGGTCAGGGAGGCGCGGCGAACGGGTTGCCCAGCTTCGCATGCCGGACCCGCGCCGTCCGACCCGATCACTCGTCCGTCGAGACGAATTCGGCGGCGCCCGTGTCGAGCACCAGCGGTAGCTCCTCGCAGGCGAGCAGCCGCGCGTAGCTCGCGCGATCGGTGGCGTCGCCGTAGGCTTCGAGTTGCCCCTTCAGGGTGGCGAGGTGCCGCAGGCGAAGCAGCTTGCGCGACCGGGTCGCATCCCGTTCGGCGCCGAGAACGGCCGACTCCAGCTCGCCGTCGCGGGCCTGCAGATCGACCAGCGCCGCGTACGACGTCTGCTCGGCGAGCCACTCGGCAATGCGCTCGAGCTCACCGCTCGCGGCAAGCTCGCGATACCCGTCCGTGTAGGGACCGAGCAAGGCCGGCCAGCGCGCGGACGCGGACCGCTGCAGGGCGACACGCAGCGCGGTCGTCTCCGGGCGCAGCGCTGCACGCTCGGCGCGCAGCGCCTGCACGCTGGACTCGTGCCGTGCCAGGCGATCGCGCAGGGTGCGACCGATGCCGGTCTCCATCGGAATGTCCGCGTCCGCCGCCAGCGTCCTGAACAGTCGCGCGTACTCGTTGTTCGGCGGGTTCGCGGGCGGCGGCAACCAGCGCAGGAACCACGGTTGCCAGTCCTCCAGCCAACTCTCGCTGCTCGAGCGCGACAGATCGGTGCTGTGCGCCTTCTCGAGGGCGTGCAGGTGCGCCTCACGCAGCGTCACCGCACCGTCCGCGTTCACGTCGGGATCCCGATCGAGCACGGTGCCGTCGCGCTCGCGGTCGTCCAGGGCCGCGAAGAAGTATGTGGTGTAGTCGCGGTAGTCGCCGATGTCGATGCCGGCGCTGCACCCTTCGGCTAGTGCGTGTGCCGACTCCGAGGTAAAGCCGCAGCGCAGGCCGTCCGAGAGTTCGAGACCCGCGTCGGCATCGGCGTGGGCAAGCCGGTGAAAGCCGCCGGAGTAGCATTGCGTGAACACGTATCGGAGCGGCGACTCGCTCGCCCCGCGTCGCTCGCCGACGAGCGCGTGCAATTCGCGCGCGGTCATCGCGGTCTTGCCCCAGAGATCGAGCGTGACGCCGGCATCGTTGTCCGGCGACTGGCTGCCATGGCCGTTGTAGACGAGCAGCAGCGGTTCCTCCGCCGTGCGTTCCAGCACGTCGCCGAGGTCACGTTCGAGGGCATCGCGCCGCGTCGTGCCGGCGACATCGGGCAGCGCATGATTCCGGTAGCGACGCCGCTCCCTGTCGAGGTCGCCGAACACACGGGCCAGCGGCTCGAGCAGGCCTGCCGGCGTTTCCCCCGGCAGGCGATAATGCACGTCCGGCCCCGTCTCGTCACCGTCGGTGAAGAAGGTCGTCACCGGCATGTCCCGTGCGCGCAGGATGTTGCCCACCCAGTCCACGTTCAGCTCGATCTGACCCTGCGAGGCCTGCAGTTCGTGGCCGCCGCCGACGAGCACCGCTTCGTCTGCCCACAAAGCACCCGCGCCGACGAGCAGCGCGCTCGCGACGGACTTCGCGACGCCGCGCGAGCGTCGTGACAGTCGTTCGCTCATGCCGCCACCTCACCCGTGACCGAGAGTCGCAGTCGTTCGAAGAGCCGGGAGACAAGCGCCAGCACCAGACCGGCGCAGGCGAGCGTCGGCGCGGTCGCCGCGGGGTCGCGGTAGGCCACGTGGGCGAGGGCGATGCCCGCGATCGGCAGCAGGATGCCACCCACGAGCCAGGTGACGCGGTAACGCGACAGCAGCAGGTAGTCGAGGACGGCCAGCGCGCCGAACCCCGCCGCGACGGGCAGGCTTGCCCGCCAGCCCTCGAGAAAGCGCGCGAGCATGTCCCGCTTGGGCGACAGCGCCCACGCGTCCAGCTGACGGGCCTCGCCGGACCAGGCGCCGAGCGCCGAGCCGGCGAGCACGAAGGCGGGCCAGGCGGCGATCATGACGAGTAGCCAGAGGGCGAACAGGTGCAGCGCGCGAGTGCCGGTTCGAGTCATGCGGACAGGGCTCCGTCGTCATCGGCGATCGGCCGCCCGTCGACCGGGTTCGCGGGCGCGTTCATCGTCCCGTTCGTCGCCTCGTTCGCGGCGTCGTTCGCCGCCGGGTCGGCCGGCCGCGTCGCTGCCTGCGCCGCCGCCTTCTTCATGACGACGAAGGGGCCGATCGCGAGGGCGTCGAGGCCGGTCGAGAAGAAGCAGCGGATGGCGTCGACGGGCGCCTCGACCACCGGCTCGCCCTGGATGTTGAAGCTCGTGTTCAGTACCACCGGCACGCCCGTGCGTCGACCGAGATTGGCGATCAGTGCGTGGTAGAGCGGTGCCGTCTCGCGGCGCACGGTCTGAAGCCGGGCGCTGCCGTCCACGTGGGTGATCGCCGGCAACAGCTCGCGCTTGTCGGTTCGCACCTGGCAGACCTTCAGCATGAAAGGGGCTTCCACCTCGATGTCGAAGAAGTCACGCGCGGCCTCCACGGTCGCGGACGGGGCGAAGGGCCGGTAGGCTTCGCGCAGCTTCACCTCGGCGTTGATCTTGTCCTTCATGTCGGGAAAGGCCGGATTGGCGAGGATGCTGCGCGCGCCGAGCGAGCGAGGGCCGATCTCCATCCGCCCCTGGAACCAGCCGACGATGAGTCCGCGTTCGAGCAGCGCCGCGGTGTCGCTCGCGATGTCCTCGCTACGCGCGTAGTCGAGCTTGGCGCGCACCAGCAGAGCCTCGATGGCCGTCTCGTCGTGCGCGGTGCCGACGAAGGGGTCGTCGTGCACGAAGGCCTCGGCCGGCGCGCGTGGGGCGCCGAGCGTCTCGTGCAACACGCAGTAGGCCGCGCCGATCGCGGTGCCGCCGTCGCCCGCCGCGGGCATCACGTACAGATCGTCGAAGCCGGCCTCGCGGAGCAGGCGTCCGTTCATGACGCTGTTGAGCGCGACGCCGCCCGCGACGACGAGGTGCCGGGCTTGCGTCTTCGTCTTGAGGATCGCGGCCATGGCCAGCGCACATTCCTCGAGCACCTGTTGGAAGGCCGCCGCGACGTCGGCGTGATGCGACTCGAACTCGCCGTTCAACGGGCGCGGTGTGCCGAACGTCTCGTGGAAGCGCGAGGCACAGCGTCGATGACCCCAGTACTGGTACTCGAAGAACGAGAGATCCACCTGCAGTCGACCGTCGCTGTCGACGCGCACGGTGCGCCGTGCGTCGTCGATGAAGCGGGCGGCATCTCCGAGCGGGGCAAGCCCCATCGTCTTGCCCTCGTCGTAGTTCGGACGAAAGCCGCAGAACTCGGTCACCGCCTCGTAGACCGAGCCGAGCGAGTGCGGGAATTCACTCTCGACGAGGCAGGTCGAGCGGTTGCCCCGACCGTGTCCGAGCCAGGCCGAGGCCCATTCCCCCGATCCGTCCAGCGAGAGGATGGCCGCTTCCGCATAGGGGGAGACGAGAAAGCTTCCCGCCGCGTGGGCACGGTGGTGCTCGACGAAGTGGACCGGTGGCCGAGCACCGGCGCGGCTGTCCGCCGACCAGGTGTCGTCGAGCCAGCGGCGGAACCGGCGCTGCTTCATCAGGCCGTTCACGAGCTCGTGCCGGACGAACGGCGCGGCGCGATGCGGTGCACGCAGGGCGTAGGCCGACTTGGCCGCCCAGCGGTGCGTCGGGCGGATCGAGACCGCCACGTGATCGATGTCGGCGACGCTCAGGTTCGCGTGCTCGAGGCAGCGGCGGACGGCCGTCTCCGGGAAGGCGCGGGTGTGCTTGTCACGCGAGAAGCGCTCTTCCTCGAGGGCCACGACGAGCTTGCCGTCGACCACGAGACAGGCGCTGGTGTCGTGGAACCAGGTGTTCAGTCCGAGAATGACCATGGTGGGTACGGGACTCTTCGAGGGTGGCGTGATCGAGCGCGGGGCGTGGGGCGGACCTACCGACGAATCCGTTGCCGCACGGCGTCCTCGAGTCGATCCACGGCGTGCCGGCGACGGCCACCGATCGAATTCGTGTAGCGAACCGCGTGCCACAGCGTCCGTCGCTCCGGATGCCAGCGCTCGGCCCAGGTCGGTCCCGTGACCAGACTGAGCGTATGCAGTCCGTCGTCCCGGGCCAGCGACAGGGCGTCCTCGAGCAGCAACGAGCCGGGCGCGCAGGCGGCATGACGCTCGTCATAGCCGATCTTCAGCAGCGAGAGGCAGCCGTTCGCCTCGAGCCCGAGCTGAGCGGCGATGCAGTGCTCGTCCAGCCACAACAGGTCGATGACGGGGCGGAGCCCGCCCCGTCCGCTCGGCTCGTTGTCCGCCCCGTCCGCCCCGTCCGCGCCGGTCAAGGCGATCGGGTCGAGCAGGGCGCGATAGAAGCCGCGCAGCACGGTGTCGTCGCGAATCGCGGTCCCGGTGCCGTCCGCACCCTTCCAGCCCGAGCTCTCGACCTCGAGAAAGCGCTCCCAGGCCGACGCGAGCGCCTGCCCGTCGCGCACCCGTTCGCTGCGTACGATGCCCTCGCCCGCGAGTCGGCGGCGCAGGCGGGCGAGATTGCGGCGCAGCTTGCCGGGCACCGCGTGCCCCTCGCGACCGTCCGTCGCCGTCAGCGCGAAATGCAGGCTGACGCGCGACGGTCGACGCGCCCATCCCGGGGGCAGGTTCGCCGCACCGGCGCGCGCCGGCGCGGCGAGATCGTCGCCGGGTTCGGCAGGAGGCGTCGGCGCGTCGCCCGACGACAAGGCCTGCACGAGAGCGGCGTCGTCCGGCACGTCGGCGATCCGCCAGGCTTCCGCGCGGGGTGCCATGGCCTCCAGCAGCTCGCCCACGACGCGTCGGGACGACGCCCCGTCGAGCCGCGGGTGGATCAGGACATCGCCGAGCGGCAGATGATCGTGGCGAGGCTGGCGAGCCACGCGCTCGTCCGGTCCGGTCTCGAGCAGCAGGACCGCGACGAGTCCCTGCCCGTCGCCGATCAGGCCGACGCGCAGGACACCTGGCAGCAGGTGACGATCGATCGCCAGGAACCAGGCGGGATGGTGCTGGAATCCGGCATCCGGACGCGCGTCGAACAGCGCGAGCCAGTCGCCGAGCAGGGCAGGTGGCAGCGATGCGAGATCATGGACCTCGATCCTGACGGGGGACTCTTGCATCTCGGGTGCCGGCATCGTGACACCGTTATCGGCGTGCGAGTGCCGGAGCTGAAGCCGTGCGAGCGGCGCGCGCGTCGCACCATGGCCGCACCCGGGCCGCGCACCCGGGGCCACGCCCGGGGTCATGAACGAGGTCATGAACGGGGCCGTAGACGGAGCGCCTTCGGGCCTCTCCCGGATCAGGCCGTTGTCGGGTCCCGCACCTGAGCGGCCGTGACCGCGATGATGCCGACGATGTCCTCGGCGCTGCAGCCGCGGCTCAGGTCGTTCACCGGTCGGGCGAGACCCTGGAGGATCGGCCCGATGGCGCGCGCGCCACCGAACCGCTCCATCAGCTTGTAGCCGATGTTGCCGGCGTCGAGGTTCGGGAAGACGAGCACGTTGCAGGGACGATCCGTCGCCTGGTCGGGGGCCTTTCTGGCGAGGATGGCAGGCATCACCGCCGCGTCGAGCTGGACCTCGCCGACGATACGACGGCCGGGGTGCCGCTCGCGCGCGAGCTCGGTGGCTCGGGCGACCTTGGTGACCGCCGCGTGACGGGCGCTGCCGGCGGTCGAGAAGGACAGCATGGCCACTTCCGGTACCAGCCCGGCGAGCCGTTCGGCGGTGTCGCCGGTCGCGCCGGCGATGGCCGCGAGTTGTGCCTCGTCCGGGTCGATGATCAACGCGCAGTCGCCGATGACCACGGCGTCCTCGATCGGGTGGTGCGCGTCGAGGAGCATCAGGAAACAGCTCGAGACCAGGCCGCCGGCCACCTCCGCGCCGACGTGACGGACCGCGCCACGCACGACGTCCGCCGTCGCCGTCACCGCGCCGGCGACGCAGCCGTCGGCCGCCCCGGTGGAGACCATGACGCAGGCGCGCGTCACACGATCGTCCAGTGCCGTCCGGGCCTTCTCGATCGTCATGCCACGCTTCTCGTGACGCCGGGCGAGCCACGCCGCCTGACGCGCGCTCGTGCCGTCGGCGTCGAGCGTCGCCGGGTCGACGACATCGATGCCGTCCACCGGCAGGCCGAGCGCGTCGAGCGCGCCATGGACCGACTTGCCGTCGCCGATCAGGAGCGGCCGGGCAATGCCGGAGGCGACGACCTCGGCAGCGGCGCGCAGCACGCGCTCGTCGTCCGACTCCGGCAGCACGACGCGACGGGGCGTCGCGCGTGCGCGTTCGAGGATGCGGTCGAAGGCAGACATGCAACGGTCTCGGTGAAACGCGACGGAGGCGGGCGGACGCCGCCAGTGTATCGCCAGCGCCCGACGCGTCGATGTCCGGATCGGTCCGGCCCTCGACGGGCCGCGGGTGCCACCGGCGTCAGGCGCGGCCGGCGGCGGCTCGCCCGGCGTCCTGGATGATCAGGTCCGACGCGCGCTCGCCGATCATGATGGTCGGGGCGTTGGTGTTCCCGGAGATGATCTCGGGCATTACCGAGGCGTCGACCACGCGCAGACCCGTCACGCCTCGCACGCGCAGGTGCGGGTCGACGACGGAACGCGCGTCGGCGCCCATCCGGCAGGTGCTCGTGGGGTGATAGATCGTGTTGGCGATGTTGCGCGCCTGATCGAGCAGGGCGTCGTCTTCGGTCGCGGCGGGATCCGGCAGCAGCTCTTCCTTGATGTGATCGCGCATCGCGCCGGTGGCCATGATGCGGCGAGTGAACTTGATCGCCTCGACGGCGGTGCGGCAGTCGAGGTCGGTCGAGAGGTAGTTCGGCACGATCGTCGGGTGGTCCTCCGGCCGATTCGACCGGATGCGGATGTGGCCGCGGCTTTCCGGACGCAGCTGGCAGACCGAGGCGGTGATCGCCGAGAACTTGTTCAGGCCCTCTCCCGGGGAATCCGCCGAGAGCGGTTGGAAGTGATACTGGATGTCGGGGCGTTCGTTCGCGAGGCGCGTGCGGCAGAAGGCGAAGACCTGGCTGGCGGCCATGCTGAGCGGACCGCTGCGTCGGGCGGCGTATTCGAGTCCGGCACGGACCTTCTGCCAGGGGTTGGACAGCTCGTCGTTGAGCGTCACCGCCCGTCGGGTCTTGTAGACCGCGCGGATCTGCAGGTGATCCTGGAGATTGCTGCCGACGTCCGGGGCATCGGCGACGACGCCGATGCCGTGTTCGCGAAGCAACTCGCTCGGCCCCACGCCCGAGAGCTGCAGGATCTGCGGCGAGCCGATGGCGCCGGCGGACAGCACGATCTCGCGGGCGGCACGCACGGTGCGCTCGACGCCCTTCTGCAGGATCCGGACACCGGTGGCGCGCGTGCCGTCGAACTCGATGCGCTGCACCATCGCGTGCGTGAGTATGGTGAGATTGGGTCGCTTGCGGGCACCGGTGAGGTAGGCGACCGCCGAGCTGCAGCGGCGCCCGTTGCGGGCGGTGAGCTGGAAGTAACCGACGCCCTCGGCATCGGCACCGTTGATGTCGTCGCTGAGCGGTGTGCCGAGCTCGGCGACGCCGTTGATGAAGTCGTCGCAGATGGGCCGGCGGAAGCTCATGTCGCTGACCGAGAGCGGACCGTCGTGGCCGTGGAACTCGTCGGGTCCGTAGCGGTTGCGCTCGTTCGTCTCGGCGCGACGGAAGTAGGGAAGAACGTCCGCGTAGCTCCAGCCCTCGCAGCCGAGCTCGGCCCAGCGGTCGTAGTCCTGGCGCTGGCCGCGCACGTACAGCAGCCCGTTGATGGAGCTCGACCCCCCGAGAACACGACCGCGAGGCCACTTCAACGCGCGACCGTTCAGACCCGGGTCCGGTTCGGTGACGTAGCACCAGTCGGTCTTCGGATTGTGGATGGTCTTGAAGTAGCCCACCGGCACGTGGATCCAGGGGTTCCAGTCGCGACCGCCCGCCTCCAGCAGCGCAACCGTTGTGGTACCGTCCGCGGTCAGGCGGTTGGCCAGCACGCATCCGGCGGACCCTGCGCCGATGACCACGTAGTCGAACTCTCGATCCAACGTTGCGGTCATCGGGGTGGCTCGTGGTCGGGGAAGGCGGGGCATGACGACTCGCTATAATGGTACTGGAAATCCCGTTTCTTCCCCATCTCATCCGCATCGACCGTCCGGGACGGGCGATCCCGGCCGAATCCTCGGCGCTACCGACAGCCGATGGAGCCGTTCATGGATGACGCCGCGGACGGACGCCGGACCCCCAAGGGATCCACCGTCGGTCGCGCCCTCGACATCCTCGATGCCGTCGCCCGCGCCGAGCGACCGCTGACGCCGACCGAGATCGCCCAGTCCCTGGCGCTCCCGAAGGCGACGGTGCATCGCCTCTGCGGCACGCTCGAGGAGCGGGGTTACCTGCAGACTCGCTTGAACGGGCGCGGGCTGCATGCCGGCTTCCGGCTGAACCGGCTCGCCCTCGGCGTGCTCGCCAGCGCTCCCTTTCAGGCCAGACGACGGGCAGTCCTCGAGGCGCTGTCACGGGAGATCGGGGAGACCTGCAACATCGCGGTGCCGGACGGGGGCGAGATGGTCTACTACGACCGCGCCGAGACGCACTGGCCGGTGCGGGTGCAACTCAAGATCGGCAGTCGCGTGCCGGCCTACGCGACGGCGGGTGGCAAGATGTACCTGAGCTCGCTCGCGCGTCCCGCGCGCAACCGCGTGATCGGGGCGCTGCCGCTCGAGCCTCACACCCCGAACACGCTCGTCGATCGGGACGCGCTCGACGCGGAGCTCGAGCGCACGGCCGAACGCGGACACGCGCTCGACAACGAGGAATACATCGACGGCATGGTGGCCTGCGCCGTGCCGGTGACGAACGAGCAGGGACGTCTCTACGCGACGCTGTCCTTTCACGCGCCCTGCATGCGCGTGCCGTTCGAGAAAGTGCGCGAGTTCCTGCCGGCGCTGGAGCGGGCCGCCGGCGAGCTGTCCCTGCTGCTCGAAGACTGAGGCGGCACGCGTGAGTCGCTTCTGGAGCACGACGGTTCGTCGTCTGACCCCTTACGTGCCCGGCGAGCAGCGCGCGGGCGCGGACGTCGTCAAGCTCAACACGAACGAGAACCCCTACCCCCCTTCCGCCGCGGTGCTGCGGGCGATCGGTGCGGTCGACGGCAGGGCGCTGCGACGCTATCCCGACCCCGGCTCCCGCGCACTCCGCGACGCGCTCGCCGCCGAGCACGGTCTCGGCGTCGAACAGGTCTTCGTCGGCAACGGCTCCGACGAGGTGCTGGCGCTCGCCTTTCTCGCCTTCTTCACCGACGGCGCCGGGCCGGGCCGCGGTCTGCAGTACCCGGCCATCAGCTACGCCTTCTACCCGGTCTACTGCGACCTGCACGGCATCGAGCGCCGGCCGCTCCCGCTCGACGGGGACTTCCGCTTCGACCCGGACGACTTCCTGGCGAACGAGAGCGGCATCTGCTTCCCGAACCCCAACGCGCCGACCGGCGTCGCCCTGCCGCGTGCTGCCGTCCGTCGCCTGCTCGAGCGCCACACCGACCACGTGCTGCTCGTGGACGAGGCCTACGCGGACTTCGGCGCCGAGTCCGTGATTCCGCTCATCGACGAGTTCCCCAACCTGCTGGTCTGCCGCACCTTCTCGAAGGGCCGCGCGCTCGCCGGACTGCGGCTCGGCATGGCGTACGGCAGTCGCGAGCTGATCGACGGCCTGTGTCGGGTCAAGGACTCGTTCAACTCCTACCCGGTCGACGTCGTCGCCGAGCGCGCCGGTGTCGCCTCGCTCGCGGACCGCGGCGGCTATCTCGAGATCGTCGAGCGCATCGTCGCCACGCGCGAACGCACGGTGCGCGAACTCGAGTCGCGGGGATTTCGTGTGCTGCCCTCGGCGGCGAACTTCGTGTTCGCGCGGCCGCCGGACGGCGAGGGCGAGACGCTGTTCCGGCGCCTCGGACAGGCGGGCGTGCTCGTGCGCCACTGGTCCACGCCCGAACTCGCCGCCTGGCTCCGCATCTCCATCGGAACCGACGCCGACATGGCGCGCCTGTTTGCCGTGATCGATGCGGTACCGGACATCGACGCGTCACGATGAGCGTCGAGCGGGAGCACGCGTGGCGCAGCACGTCGCTCGTCGTCCTGACGGCGCTGCTCGTGCTCGGCCCGGGCCGAGCAAGCGCCCAGGACGACGCGGAGGCGCGCGACGCCGCCGCGTCGCCGCCGGGGCTGTTCGGCCGCGTGGGGCAGGCGGTCGAGCGGACGCGCGAGCGCGCCTCGGAGGGCTTCGTCGGTTTCGTGTCCTCGGTCGACGGCTACTTCGGGCAGGACGACGAGACCGAGAACAGCAACGAGAGCTGGGCGCGCATCCGTCTCGACGGTGTGAAGTCCGGCGGCGAGGACTTCGAGCTCAAGCCCAAGGTGAAGGTCCGCATCAAGCTGCCTCAGTCCGAGGAACGCTTTCGGTTGCTGTTGAGCAGCGAGGACGAGGAAGTGTCGACGGTCAGCGCCGACGGTGGCTCACGGCGGACGCGACTCGACTCGAGCGGCGATCAGGACGTCTCGCTGGCGCTGCGCTTCATCCGCACCGCCAAGGACACCACCAAGGTGAATCTCGATATCGGACTGCGACGCCGTCAGGGTCTCTACCAGGTGTTCGGCCGGATCAACGCCGCGATCGAGGGCGAGATGGTTCGCTACTGGACCGGGCGCATCTCCAACAGCTTCTACTACTACGCCCGGACCGGGTACGAGAACCGGCTGCGCTTCAACGTCAGTCGCCCGCTGGCCCGAAAGCGCAACGTCTGGTTTCGGACCTCGACGGCGTTCGACTGGCAGCGCGGTCGCAAGGGCGCGGCGATCGGTCAGTCGATCGGCTTCTACGGCGATCTCGGGGAGCGCACGGCGATCGCGCTGGAGGCGCTGGCGGGCTATTCGACCGCGGTGATCGACGACGCCAAGCGCTACAGCGGCACGGAGATCCGGATACGCTTCCGGCAAAGCATATGGCGCCCATGGTTCTTCTACGAGGTCTGGCCGTCGGTGTCGTGGCCGGCCACGACCGACTACGATCAGGTCTACGGCGGTCTGCTCCGGGTGGAGGTCCTGCTCGGTCGGCAGTGAGCGGCTGTGCCGGGCGGGGAATCGGCCCGTAGGCCGTGTCTGCTCCGGCAGGGTAAAGTGCGACGAATGAAGCTCGTTTGCATCAGCGACACCCACGGCGACCATGCGTCCGTGACGCTACCGGCGGGCGACGTGCTCGTGCACGCCGGTGACGTGACCGCGCAGGGCACCGAGCTCGACTGGCTGCGCTTTCTCGACTGGTTCGGTTCACGCGACTTCGCACACCGGGTCTTCGTCGCCGGCAACCACGATCGTTTTCCCGAGGCCCATCCGGAGCGGGCGGCGCGTCTCGCGCAGGAGGCGGGGGTCACGCTGCTCGGCGACTCGGGGTGCTCGATCGACGGCCTGAGATTCTGGGGCTCGCCGATCACCCCCCGCTTTCTCGACTGGTCCTTCATGCGCGATCCCGGCGCGCCGATCGAGCGTCACTGGGCGATGATTCCGCTCGATACCGACGTGCTCGTGACCCACGGTCCCCCGTTCGCGATCCTCGACGAGGTCGACCGTCCCGGTGGCTCGTCGGAGCACGTCGGCTGCCCCTCCCTGGCGCGACGCATCGCCGCGGTGCGACCGTCCCTTCACGTGTTCGGCCACATCCACGAAGCGCACGGTGCCGCGGAGCGGGACGGCACCCGTCATCTGAACGTCAGCACCATGAACAGCGGCTACCGTATCGCCAACGCGCCGGTGACCGTCGACCTGCCCGCCACGGCCCCTGGAGAGCCCCTTCGATGAACAAGCGAACCGTCCTCGGCGGACTGATCCTGACCTTGGTCGGTGGCGCACCGTTCGCGACCGCCCATGCGCAGACGGCCGACGAGGCCGCCACCGCCTGCACGGAGGCCGCGCGACTGATCGAGGACGAGGATCTCGATGGCGCGCTCGACGAGGCGAAGTGGTGCGTGGAAAGCCTCGAGCAACTGCGTCGGCAGCGTACGCTGACGGTCTTCCCGGAGTCGGTCGAGGGGTTCACCGGGGGTGAGCTGGAGAACCAGAGCGCGATGGGCATGACCATCCTGAACCGTCGCTACGACGGCGACGAGGGCGACGTCGACGTGGCGCTGACCACGGGGGCGGCCGGTTCGGGACTCGCGGCCCTCGCGCAGATGGGCATGAGTCTCGGCGGGGCACGCGGCAAGAAGCTGCGGATCCAGAAGCGCACCGTTCTCGACATGAGCGAGGCGGAAGGGGACGCGCAGTACCTGGTGCAGCTCAAGAGCGGCGGCATGCTGACGATCGGGTCTTCCGACCTGCCGGCGGACGACGTGCTCGAGTTCGTCCGGGCCTTCCCGATTCAGGCGCTGGACGAGGCGTTGATGCCCTGACCGAACCCGCGCTCTCCGCCGCGGCCGGGGCGGCAGCGGAGAGCGCGGTCGAGAGCGGCGGTCGAGAGCGGCGGTGAAGAGCGGCCGTCGCGCGCGAGCGGGGACCTACTCGAGACCCATCGCGACCTTCTCCGTCGCTATCGTTTCGTTGATGACGTCGATCATCGCCGCGTTGCCGCCGGCGAGCTGGGCGCCCGTGCGGTACTTGCCGTTGATCATCACCGACGGGACACCCGTCAGGCCGGCGCCGCGCGCGAGCTGCATCGCGCGGTTCATGCGGGTCTGCACACCGAAGGAATCCATCGTCGCGAGAAACTTGTCGCGATCCATGCCGATCTCCTCGGCGAGGTCCGCGATCTTCTTCGGGTCACGCATCGGCTGACGCTTCTCGTGGATCGACTCGAACATCGCCGAGACCATCTCGTCCTCGTGACCGAGCAGTTGCGCGGCGTAGAACGCGCGCGAATGCGCTTCCCAGGACTTGTTGAGCGGCGGCGCCTCGCGCACGAAGGCGACGTTCGCCGGGCGATCGGCCGCCCAGGCCTCGATGGTCGGCTCGAACTGGTAGCAATGCGGGCAGCCGAGCCAGAAGAACTCGACGACCTCGACCTGATCGGCCGTCGCCGTGTTCTGCGGCGGTTCGATCAGCTCGTAGCCGCCGGCGGCGGAGACGTTGCCGGCCCCGGCCAGGAGCGCGAAGGCGGTCGCGCTGGCGAGAGTCAGTCGGCGCAGGGAAGCGAACATGGGGAAGGTCTCCGTGTGGTGATCGTCGTCGGACCGCTCAGGGTCTCGTTTGGTTCGCCATGTGGGCGTCGACGGCGGAAAGTCGGGACGCGGGGCACCGCGCAAGCATCGTGCCCCTCGACAACGTCTCCGAGCGGCGATCGATTGCACGTGCCCCGGCGAAACCGATCAGCGCGAGGCGGACACCGCGTCGTTCGGATAGAGGCCGGCCATGTAGCTGGAGACCGCCTCGATCTCGGCGTCCGTCAGACGCTTCGCGATGCCGCGCATGACGGCATTCGGGTCGTTGGCCCGTTCGCCGGAGCGGAAGTAGCGGAGCTGGTCCGCGGCGTAGCCCGCGCCCTGACCGCTCAGTACCGGGTAGACCGCGGCGGGATTGCCCATGCCGCCCGGTCCGTGACAGCCGTTGCAGGAGGGCACGCCGGCCGCGGTGATGCCGCCGCGGTAGATGCTTTCGCCGAGTGCGAGGGTCGCCTCGTCGGCCACACCGTCGATCCGCGGCATCGCCGCGTAGTGGGCGGCCAGGTCGAGGATGTCCTCGTCGCTGAGGTTCGCCGCCTGACCGGTCATCAGCGCGTTGACCCGCTCGCCGTCCCGGTAGTTCGCCAGCTGCTTGGCGAGGTAGGAGGGGTGCTGACCGGCGAGGTTCGGGTAGTCGGGCATCAGCGCCTTGCCGTCGGCCCCGTGACAGGCTGCACAGACGGCGGCCTTGGCCGCACCGGCCTCGGCGTCGCCGGCCGCGAGTGCTTGCGTGGGCACGCCGAGCGCGAGGGCAACACCCAGCAGGACGGTGGCGAGGATCGGCTGCTTCATCGAGACTCCGGAAGAAAAAGGTTCGGGGACGGGCGGGGATACACTTCACGAAGACGGATCCCGACAGCGACTGTACGCGGAGACTGGCCGGCAGGATCGGCGAGGGGCCCCGACCCGCTCGACTTTACCAGAGCCGTCGCCGGCGGCCGCGCCACCCCACAGGAACGCCCGACCGAGTCATGAACCGTGCCTACTTCGATGCCAGCTTCCATTCCAGCGCAAGCGATCCGCGGCGCTGCCCGGACGCCGTCGCCGAAGTGGCGTTCGCCGGCCGCTCGAACGCCGGCAAGTCGAGCGCGATCAACACGCTCACGCGCCAGCGCAAGCTCGCCCGTACCGGGCGCACGCCCGGTCGCACCCAGCTGATCAATCATTTCGACGTCGGCGACGAGCGCTTCCTGGTCGATCTGCCCGGCTACGGATACGCCCAGGTCTCGAAGGACAAGCAGCGCGACTGGCAGCGCTCGATGACCGAATACCTCGTCGGGCGCGACTGCCTCTGCGGGCTGGTCATCGTCATGGATATCCGTCATCCCCTGACCCCGATCGACCGGCAACTGCTCGAGCTCCAGCAGGCGGGGGCAAGCGGACTGCACGTGCTGCTGACCAAGGCCGACAAGATCTCCCGCAACGAGCGCCGCCGCACGCTGGACGGGGTGCGCCGCGAACTCGAGACGCTCGGCATCGAGGCGACGCTTCAGGATTTCTCGTCTCTGGATGCCATCGGCGTGCAGGACGTGCACGCGGTGCTGGATCACTGGCTCTGGGATGTGCCGCTGCCGTGACGGTCAGGGAGTCGTTACCTTTCGTAACAACTGCTGTTTTGCGTGCACCGAACACCACTGGCTTTCCTGACTGAAATCTTCCCAAGCCATTGATCTTGTTGTGTAAACGCGTGCTGACTGATGACGTTCGGGCATATCTCTATACTCGCCGCAGGACGCGTTCGACGTCCGACCTACGGCAGGCCGGCCCGCGATCGCGGTAACGGCAGACGCCGACACCACGAGGAGAGACCCGACGCATGAGCAAGAACACCCCCGAAACCACGAGCGGCAACTGGACGCGTCGCGACGTCTTGAAGGCGAGCGCCGCCTCGGCCGCGATCACCTCCGCGCCGATGTTCTTTTCGCGGAACGCCTATGGCGCCGAGTTCCTGAACAACCCCGGTGACGCAGGATCCGTCACGCTCGGCTTCAACGTGCCCCAGTCGGGCGCCTATGCCGACGAGGGTGCGGACGAGCTGCGCGCGTACAAGCTCGCCGTCCAGCACCTCAACGGCGAGGGCGACGGCGGGATGATGAACACCTTCACGCCGAGCGCGCTGAAGGGCAACGGCATCCTCGGCAAGAAGGTCGAGTACGTCACCGGCGACACCCAGACGAAATCGGACGCGGCGCGCGCCTCGGCCAAGCGCATGATCGAGAAGGACAAGGCGCTGATGATCACCGGCGGCTCGTCCTCCGGCGTCGCGATCGCGGTACAGGGTCTCTGCCAGGAAGCGGGCGTCATCTTCATGGCAGGCCTCACGCACTCCAACGACACGACCGGCAAGGACAAGAAGGCGAACGGCTTCCGCCACTTCTTCAACGCCTACATGTCCGGCGCGGCCCTCGGCCCGGTACTCGAGAAGGCCTACGGCAAGGAGCGCAACGCCTATCACCTGACCGCCGACTACACCTGGGGCTACACGCAGCAGGAGTCGATCCAGGCCTCCACCGAGTCGATCGGCTGGAAGACCGCACAGAACGTCCTGACACCGGTCGGCGCAGGTGACTTCAGCCAGTACATCACGCCGGTGCTCGATTCCGGTGCCGACACGCTGATCCTGAATCACTACGGCAACGACATGGTCAACTCGCTGACCCAGGCGATCCAGTTCGGTCTGCGCGACAAGCAGGTCGACAACAAGGACTTCGTCATCGTCGTGCCGCTGTACTCGCGTCTGATGGCGCAGGGCGCGGGCGACGCGGTCAAGGGCATCTACGGTTCCACCAACTGGCACTGGTCACTGCAGGACGCCGGCAGCCAGGCCTTCGTCAAGAGCTTCGGTCAGGAGTACGGCTTTCCGCCGTCGCAGGCCGCCCACACCTGCTACGTGCAGACCCTGCTGTACGCAGACGCCTGCGAGCGTGCCGGCACCTTCGAGCCTTGCCAGGTCGGCGCGGCACTCGAAGGCTTCGAGTTCGACGGCATGGGCAACGGCCCGACCGAATACCGCGCCGAGGATCACCAGTGCTTCAAGGACGTGCTGGTCGTGAAGGGCAAGGACAACCCCTCCTCGCAGTTCGACCTGCTCGAGGTGGTCGAGGTCACGCCGCGTGCCCAGGTCGAGTACCCCGTCGATCACCCGATGTTCGCCGGTGGCGATCTCGGCAGCTGCAACAACGGCGCCTGAATCGGCCATCTCGATGCCGTAGATGCAAGGGAGGCCCCGACGTCGTGTCGATGACCGGGCCTCCCGAGCAAGCTTGCCCGGCGGGTCGGCGATGACTGATCCCACGGGCGAGAACGGATGCCGTCAGCCGCCCTTCGATGGCGCGGCCGGCAACCCCGGGCTTCGGCCGACCCGAGCAGCTCGCGGGTGGCCACCAGTCGACCCTGCCGTTCGGCTTCCGACCTACCGTCGCGAGGCCGTGACGGTGATGCCGTTCGCTCGCCCGGGCAGTGACCGTCCGGCAACGCTCGCCACCCGCCGCTCGGCAGATGGCTGACAGAAAACGCACGGGACCCATCCAGTGGACGCGATCTTACTTCAGGTACTGAACGGCCTCGACAAGGGGGCCGCCTACGCATTGATCGCACTCGGGCTGACGCTCGTGTTCGGCACGCTCGGCGTCGTCAACTTCGCGCACGGCGCACTGTTCATGTTCGGCGCCTTCTGCGCGGTCACGCTCGAGAAGGTGCTGACGATCTCGACCAAGGTGAAGGACGAGAGCATCACCTTCTTCGAGGCCTACAAGGAAGTGCCGATCCTCGAGGCGAACTTTCCGGTGGTCGGCGGCTTCATCGTCGACTGGTCGGTGCCCTTCGCCATCCTTCTGGCGATCCCCGTGATGCTGATCATCGGCCTGGTCATGGAGCGCGGCCTGATCCGGCACTTCTACAATCGCCCGCACGCCGATCAGATTCTCGTCACCTTCGGGCTCGCGATCGTCGCACAGGAGATCATCCGTCACTACTTCGGGGCCAACCCGATTCCCCAGCTCGCCCCCGACGCCTTCGCGGGCGCCGCCCCGATCGGCGAGCTCTTCGGGCTCGGCAAGAACGTCGTGTACCCGTGGTGGCGCCTGGTCTATCTCGGCTTCGCCACGCTGATCATCGGCGGAGTCTTCGCCTTCCTCCAGTTCACGACCTTCGGCATGGTCGTGCGCGCCGGCATGCAGGACCGGGAGACCGTCGGCCTGCTCGGTATCAACATCCAGCGCCGCTTCACGATCGTGTTCGCACTGGCCGCGGTGGTCGCGGGGCTGGCGGGCGTGATGTACACCCCGATCCTGCCACCGAACTACCACATGGGCATGGACTTCCTCGTGCTCTCCTTCGTGGTGGTCGTGGTCGGCGGCATGGGCTCGCTCGGGGGCGCGGTGCTCGCGGGGTTCCTGCTCGGCATCCTGCAGTCCTTCGCCTCCATGACCGAGGTCAAGTCGATCGTGCCCGGCATCGACCAGATCATCATCTACCTCGTCGCCGTCGTCGTGCTGCTGGTTCGCCCGCGCGGCCTCTTGGGTCGCAAGGGCGTGATGGAGGATTGATGATGATGACGAACCGACACACGGAGACCTCCCGATGAGCGTGACGGGCCGAACCCCGTCGGCACTGGCCGACTGGATCCTGATGGTGCTGTTCGCCGCCGCCGTCCTGACGATGCCCTGGTGGCTCGCCCCGTTCGGGGCGAACTATCCGGACCTGATGCAGAAGTTCGCGATCTACGGCGTGTTCGCGGTCGGCTTCAACCTGTTGTTCGGCCTGACCGGCTACCTTTCCTTCGGGCATGCGGCTTTTCTCGGCGTCGGCTCCTACACCGCGGTGTGGTGCTTCAAGCTGCTCACGATGAACGTGCTGCCGGCGCTCGTCGCGAGCGTGGTGGTCGCCGGCATCTTCGCCTTCCTGATCGGCTTCGTCAGCCTGCGCCGCTCGGGCATCTACTTCTCGATCCTGACGCTCGCCTTCGCGCAGATGTCCTACAACCTCGCCTACTCGGTGCTCACGCCGATCACGAACGGCGAGACGGGCCTGCAGCTGAGCCTGTCGGATCCGCGCGTGGTCGACTCGGCGCTCGGCGTCGAAGTCACTCGGTCGCTGCCGTCGACCACGTTCTTCGGCATCAAGATGAGCGGGATCAGCGGCTTCTACTTCTGCGCCGTCGTGCTGATCATCGCCTTCTTCGTCGCGCTGCGCATCACGCGCTCGCCGTTCGGCATGATGCTCAAGGCGATCAAGTCGAATCAGACGCGCATGAAGTACACCGGCTTCAACACCCGGCCCTACCTGATCTGGGCGTTCGTCATCTCGGGCATGTACGCCGGTCTCGCGGGCGCCTTGCTGTCCATCACCGATCCGCTCGCCGGCGCGGAGCGAATGCAGTGGACCGCCTCGGGCGAGGTGGTGCTGATGACGATCCTCGGCGGAGTCGGCACGATGATCGGGCCGGTACTGGGTGCCGCGCTGATCAAGTACCTCGAGAACATCTTCTCGGCGATCAACACGGGCGAACTCACGCGCATGCTCTCGTGGGTGCCGGAGGGCATGCAGGACTTCGCGGTGTCGACGGTCGGCCTGTTCGTCGGCGACGGCTGGCACCTGACCCTCGGGCTGATGTTCATGATCGTCGTCGTCTTCCTGCCCGGCGGCATCATGGAAGGTGTCCGCCGGATCGCGCGCCTGTTCTCGCGCAGGAAGGCGGGCCCGGTCGAGCCGCCGCGCGCGACGAACATCGCGACGGCCGGGGAGGGAGGCGCATGAGCACGCCGATGGAGAACATCGTGCTGCACGTCGCCGACGTGCACAAGAGCTTCGCGGGGCTGCACGCGCTGTCGGACATCGACCTGTCGGTGCGCGAGGGCGAGACGCACGCGATCATCGGGCCGAACGGTGCGGGCAAGTCCACGCTCCTGAACGTCTGCATCGGACGGCTGGCGCCGGACTCCGGTCACGTCGTGTTCGACGGGCAGAACCTCACGGGCCGGGCGCCGCACGAGATCAACCAGCTCGGGGTGGTCCGGGTGTTCCAGACGCCGGAGATCTTTCCAGATCTCACACTGCTCGAGAACGTCATGGTGCCGATCCTCGCCAAGCGCGACGGCAGCTTCCATCTCGCGCTGTTCCGGCGGTTCTCGAGCGAGAAGGCCGCACGCGAGGAAGCGGAATCCATCCTCGCCGACCTCGGGCTCGGCCCGCTGCGCGCGAGTCTGGCGACGAGCCTCTCGCGCGGCGACAAGCGTCGGCTCGAACTCGCCATGGGGCTTTCCCAGCATCCGCGGCTGCTGCTGCTCGACGAGCCGACCGCCGGCATGGCGCGGCACGACACCAACGCCACCATCGATCTCCTCAAGAAGATCAAGGAGCGCGGCATGACCAAGGTCATCATCGAGCACGACATGCACGTCGTGTTCAGCCTCGCCGATCGCATCTCGGTGCTGGCCGGTGGTCGCATCATCTGTCAGGGGACGCCCGAGGAAGTGAAGAACGATCCGCGCGTCAAGGAAGCCTATCTCGGCGAGGAGCAGGTCTGATGGCGAGCAACGCCTACTTCCGTGTCTCGAGCCTCGAGGCCTACTACGGCGACAGCTACATCGTCCAGAACGTCTCGTTCGACGTGGCCGAGGGCGAGATCGTCGCGCTGCTCGGCCGAAACGGTGCCGGCAAGACCTCGACGCTGCGGGCGATCGCCCGCGCGGCCAACCCCGCTCTGCGTGGTGGCGAGATCTGGCTTGCCGGCGAGTCCCTGCACGACAAGGAGGACTACCAGGCTGCGCTTGCCGGCGTTCAGCTCGTGCCGGAGGACCGGCGCATCATTCCCGGACTGACGGTCGAGGAGAACCTCGACCTGGCACGCATAGAGGGCGCGGTCGGCTGGGACTACGCGCGCATCTACGCGCTGTTCCCCCGCCTGGAGGAACGCCGCAAGCAGGAAGGGACGACCCTGTCCGGTGGTGAGCAGCAGATGCTCGCGATCGCGCGCGCGCTGGCGCGCGACATCAAGCTTCTGCTGCTCGACGAACCCTACGAGGGCCTGGCGCCCGTCGTCCGTCACGACATCGAGCGGGCATTGATCGAGGTCAAGAACGACGGGATCACGACGATCCTCGTCGAGCAGAATGCCGTGGCGGCGCTCAAGCTCGCGGACAATGCGCTGATCCTCGATACCGGCGAGATCGTGTATTCGGGCTCGGCACGGGAAGTGCTCGACGACGAGGCGCTTCGGCACGAGTACCTCGCCATCTGAATCGGCCCGGATCATCGGCCGGGGCGACGCGCCGCGACCCCGTCGCGTTGCATCCGGGTATGTCGCGGCGCGATCGCGCATGGCTTACGATAACGCGCTCTCTCAACCGGACACCCTCCATGTCGATATCCAAGACCAAGGCGAAGTCGATCGCCAAGCGCATCGCGCGCAAGGCGGTCAAGAAAGCCGGCGTGAAGTCGAAGAAGGCCAAGTCGGCGCGCAGCAAGGCGGCCAAGGCCGCGCTCAAGGCCGTGCGCAAGGGCAAGAAGGGCCGCGCGCGTCGTGCCGCTCGCAAGGTCGCCAGGCAGGCGGCCTGACACGCGCGAACCGGGCCGGGCGTCAACGCTCGCCCGGCGGTAACGGTGCGACGTCGGCGACGCCGGCCAGACGCGCGAATCGGGCCAGTTCGGCGGAGAGTCGCGTGCGGCGTCCCGAGCTGTCACGCACGCCCGGCTCCCACCAGAGCCCGGGGATATCGAGTCGGCCCGTCGCTCGATCCGCGCGCAGCTCGGCCCGACCGACGAAGCGCGTCCCCTCGAGCAGCGGGTACACGTAGTAGCCGTACCGGCGCCTGGCGGGCGGCACATAGATTTCGATGCGGAAGTCGAAGGCGAACAGCCTGGCCAGACGATCGCGATCGCGCACGAGCGGGTCGAAGGGATTGATGACGCGCAGTCGGGTGCCGGGTTCGGGCAGCGCGCTCAGGCGCGCCTCGATGTCGTGCGGGGCGAGCGCGGGGATCCCCCGACCATCGGCCATCTCGAGCCGGACCTCGATCAGCTCGGCGCGGCACGCCTCGATCCAGTCGCGCACCTCGGGCATCGTCATCGCAGCCCAGAAGCGCTGCAGTTCGCGAGGGGTGGCGACGCCGAGTCTCGTCAACGCGGCGCGGCACAGGTGATCGATCTGCGCCGGGTCGTCGATGCGCGTCTCGAGAAGCTCGGTCGGGATCACCCGCTCGGCGAGGTCGTAGTGCTTCAGAAAGCCGCGACGGTGGCTGACCGCCAGCGTGCCGTCGAGCCAAAGGCCGTCGAGCGCGATCTTGTGGGGCGGCTTCGACCAGGCGGCGGTGCGATCCTCACCGCGCGCGTTGACGTCGCGCGAGCACAGCGGGCCGTCACGCTCGATGCGCCGAAGCAGCTGACGTTTCACGCTCGCCGGCGGCATCGCCTGACCCCAGGCGCCACGTTCGTGGGTCCCGGCGCGGCGCAGACGCTGACGCTGCCAGTACGGCCAGAGCGCCATCGGCAGGATCACCGCGTCGTGGCTGAAGTGCTCGAACACGCGACGCTGCTCGATCAGTCGCTCGAAGCTCGGCGGGCGGCTGCCGGTGCAGCGGCTCCAGAGGATGTGCTCGTGGGCTCGCGCGACGGTGCGGATCGGATCGAGCTGCACCATCCCGAGATCGACGACGACGCGCTCGGCCGCGTCGAGGCTGCGCGTGGCGTCGGGCGATGTCGCGAGTCCGTTCCGTTCGATCCAGAGCCTGCGCGCCGTGGCGTTGTCGATGACGAGCGGGCTCATCGGTCGTCCGCGCGCCGGATCGCCTCGTCGCTCGACCAGCGGTTGCCGCGGACCACGTTGCCCGTGTTGCCGGGGCTTCGGGTGAGCCGGATCATCGCGTTCCGCGCGGGACGCTCGCGCGCATCGCCCTGCCAGACAAGACGATTGCCGACGACGCGATTGTCGCGCGCGTGATCGCGATTGGAGACGGCGCTACCGACGCGGAGCGAGGGCCGCAGGACGCGCGCGGTACTCGACTCGACGGCGCCGGCCGCGCCGTCGAGCGGGCGGCGGTCGTCGTCGCAGTGGCTGCCCGGCGCGAGATCCTCCCACCAGCCGTAGTCGCGCGAGCCGACCAGCACCGCCGGGTCGGGGCGCACCGCCTGCGCGTCGTACACGAACACGTTCCCCGCGATGAGGTTGCCGGACGGTGATCCGTGGCGGACGGTACCGCCTTCCCCGCAGTTGCGGTACAGGTAGATGCCGCCCTCGTCGGGCCGGGTAAAGCGATTGCCGACGATGCGGGCTTCACTCGACGCGTCGAGGGCGACCTGCGGCCAGCCGCGATCGTAGAAGCCGAATACCGCGGCGTCCGGCGTTTCCACGCCGATCCGGTTGTCGGCAAGGGTGATGCCGCTCGACTCGGTGTCCAGGTAGACCGCGACGCGCATCGAGCGGCCTCCGATGGTCGAGTCGACGAGCGTGACGTTCGACACGCCCGGCGCGAGATACAAGGGTGTTCGTCCGGTCGCGATGATCTCGAGCCGCTCGAGCCGCACGTCGCGCGGGGCCGCGTCGCGCAATCGGGCGACGTGTCCGCTGCGGCGCGACGAGTCGCGGACGGGCGTCGCCTCGCCGTTCCGTCCCATGCCCGTCACGCGCAGCGAGCCGGTGATGGACACGTCGCGAAGCGTCACGTCGACCGGTGCGCGCCAGCGGCCGTCGGTCTGGCGCGTCGATCGAATCTCGACGATGTCCCCGCGGCCGTGATGAAAGGTGCCGACGCCGGCGTCCACGTGCGCGCCGTTCAAGTCGACGACGACGCCGCTCGCTGCGGGGCCGGTGAACGACAGCCGCTTGGTGAGAACGTTCGGTCGTCCAGCCGCGCGCTCGCAGTCGAGCGTGGCGAAGTCGATGTGGCAGGCGATCTCGACCGTCGGGGCGGCCGGTGTCGCGGTGGCGCAGAGCAGACGAATCTCGTCGGCGGTGCACGGTACCGGGCCGACGGCGGCGTCCGCGCGCGCCTCGGACGGACCGGCAAGGAGGACACACGCCGCGAGACGCGCGAGCCGGTCCCCGCGGCCGAACAGGCCCCTGGAGCGACTACCGCGGCAACGCGCCGGCCCTCGCTCGATGTCACTCACCGGGTCGTGTGGGTTCCGGCAACTCGTGCACCTGCACGCGCTCGCCACAGACCTCACGGGCGATCTCGACCACGCGGCGGTGGTGCGTGAGGTACACCACCTGCCCCTTCCGCCCCATGCCGGCGAGCAAGCCGATGGCCGCGGCGGTGCGCGCCTCGTCGAAGGACTCCATCACGTCGTCGGCAACGAAGGGCAACGGCACGCGATGCGTGGCGTATTCGTGGTAGGCCGCGATTCGCAGGGCGAGATAGAGCTGGAAGCGCGTGCCGTCCGACAGTTGGTCGGTCTCCAGCGAGCGGCCATCGAGACTGACGGCGCGCAGCCGTTCCTCACCCTTGTCGTCGGGTCGCGTCTGCAGGTCGGCGTAGCGCTCCAGGGTCAGCGCGACGAAGGCGTCGCGCGCGCCGTCGAGGAGGCTGCCGCGGTGCCTGTCGCGGTAACGACGCACGCCGTCGAGCACCGCTTCCTTGCCGAGTCGCATGCGCAGGGTGTCGATCGCGCCTTCGCCGATCTCGAGCAGGAGATGGGCGCGCCGTTCGGCGAGCTGCACCACGGCGTCGTCGCCGGTCACGGCGCTCAGCGACTCGTTCGCACGTCCGAGCGTCAGTCTGTGCTCGCCGGCTTCGCGCTGTGCGTGGTCGAGTTCCCGCTCGAGACGCGCGATATCGTCGTCCAGCGTGTCGCGATCGAGATCGGCAAGCCGTGACAGCGCAGCCTCGACCGAGTCGGCGTCGAGCGCCTCGCGCAGTCGATCCCCGGCCTCCTCGATCTCGCGCTCGCGCTCGCGTCGTTCACGCACGCGCTCGAGCACCGCATCGAGCTCGGCGACCGTGCCGACACCGCAGCGATGGCGCATGGCGTCGAGTTCGACACCGAGCGGTAGTCGCTCCTTCTCGAGCGCCTCCGCTTCGGCGAGCGCCGCGTCACGCGCGGCAGCGAGGCGTCGGCGGCTGGCCTGCCGCTCGCGCATGTCGGCCACGCGGCGGGACAGGGCCGCGAGGCGCGATGGCAAGGCGTCCTCGGCATCGTCTCCGCCCTCGCCACCCGCCTCCAGCACCGCCCGGACACGGGCCAGGAAGCGCGTGCGTTCGGCCGTCAGGCGAGTGCGCTCCGCCGTGTCGTCGCTCAGTGCGGCGAGCGTGTCGGCCAACGAGCGCAGCGTGTCGAGATGTGCGCCGACGGCGGTGACATCGCGCTCGCCGAGCCAGTGGCCGTCGAGCGCCGTCTCCCAACGCCCACCCCAGGCCTCGAGTGCCGCCTCGCAGCGGCCGAGGGCCTGCGCGCGCGAGGCCGACTCCCGGGTCAGGCGGTCGCGCTCCGCGACCTGGCGTCGATCCGACTCGGCGGCCTCGACCAGCACGCGAACCCGCGCGTCGGCGAAGGCCAGCAGTTCCTCGAGCGTGGCTCCATCGAGGGGCGCGGGCGCGTCCGGTGTGGCGAAGGTCTTCAGCAGGGTCTGCAATCGAGCGAGGTGCGCGTCGCGTCGCTTGCCGGCCGCCTCGCGCTCATCGGCCGCCTTGCGATGACGGGCGAGCGCGGTCAGGGCCTGCTCGCGACGGACGAGCCAGTCGTCGACGTCGGCGGACAAGGTGGAGGCCGGGAGCCCGAGCGCGACGGCCTCGTCCGCGAGCCGGGCACCGGCCGCGTCGAGCGCGGCCTCTGCTTCCGCGCGACGCGTCTTGCGGGTGATGTCTTCGGTCGCGTCCGCTGCCAGCTCGACGTCGAGGCGACGCAGGCGTGCCACGCGCTCGCTGGCGCTCAGGCGACGGGCGGCCAGGGTATCGTCCTCGACCAGTGTCTCGAAGAACGCCCGCGCGCTGTGCCGCAAGGCGCGGTGTTCGCTCGTCTCGTCGTCGAGTGCGCCGGCATGCGCTCGCCATGCCGCGTCACGGCGTGCGCGAAGCGCCTCCGCATGCGCGTCGTCGAGCGCATCGTCCCCGGCCAGGGCATGTCGCTCGCGCAGCCGTTCCGCGTGGCGCGATGCCTGCTCCTCGTCGGAGGTCGCGAGCCGGCGACGCTGCTCGCGCGCCTCGTCGAGCGCTCGGCGTCGCGACTCGCGGTCCGCCGCACCCGGAACGGCGAGGCCCCGGAGTGCGTCGGCGTCGCCTTGCCAGGGGCGAAGCGCCTCGAGCGCGGTCTCCAGCTCCAGGCCGGCGTCACGCCACCGGGCCTCGAGCATCTCGACAGCACCGCCCCCGGTCGCGTCCCGAACGTGAGCCAGCAGGCTCTGCAGCGGGGTCGGGTCGGGCGCCTCGACCGTCTCGTCCGCGAGCGCGGAGCGGCGTTCGAGCAGTCGATCGTGCTCCTCCCGCGCCGCGCATCGCGTCGCGTCGAGACCCTCGTGTTCGCGCACCAGTCGCTCGATCGCCGACAGCGCATCGCCGCGCGGCAGCAGCGCGTCGTTCGCGAGGGAGGCCGGTGCGCCGAGCGACTCGCGCCGGCTCGCGATCCGGCGCTCGTGCTCGGTGACGAGGTCACCGAGGGCAGCGATCCGTTCGGCGCGCTCGCGCTCGGCCGACAGCTCGCCCTCGAGTTCGGTGACGCGCGGCGCCAGGGCGAGCAGGGGTTCGTCGATCGTGATCGCGGCGAGTTCCGCGTCGAGCCGCTGGAGGTCGGCGCGGGCACGCACGACCCCGGCGTCGAGCACGGTGTGGCGGGGTGCGAGTGCGCGCAGACGGGCAAGCCAGTCAGGGGGCGTGTCGGGCACGCCGTCGAGGTCGGCGAGTGCCGCCTTCGCAAGCTGTCGCTGGCGAGCCGAGCCGAGGGCCGCGCGCTCGCGTTCGCGTTCGCGGATCCTTCGCTGGCCGAGCGCGACGCGCGCGTCCGCCTCGCCCGATGCGGTGGCGGCCGTCTCGGCCTGCGCCTTGAGGGCCCGCCAGGCCTTCGCGTCGGTGTCGACGGCAGCCAGACCGGCTTCCACCTCGGCGAGCTCGGCGAGCAGGGCGGTCAGCGTCTTCCCGGCGGCCCGTCCCGGTTCCCAGAACCGGTTGCTCGGCTCCATCACCGCGGCAAGACGGCGCTGGATGTCCGGGATGCCGGCACTCGCGGAGAACAGGGCCTCGCCGAGTTCGCCGCGGTTGGCGAGCATCGACTCACCGCCTTTCTGCAACGTGTCGCGGTCGAACGAGAAGCGCGCGCCGAACGCCTCGCGCGAGACGCCGTGCAGGTCGATGGCGTTCTCGTCCAGACGTTCGCCGCTCGCGTCGGTGAGCGTGTTCTTGTAGCGCCGAATATCGAGCGTCGAGCCGTTCTGGTGCAGCCGTCCGCCGAGTTCGAGCGTCTTGTAGTCGTGGCGATGGGCATGCGGCGACTGCCGCGGCATGCCGTAGAACAGGTCGATCAGCGCGGCCAGGGTGGTCGACTTGCCGGCTTCGTTCGCGCCGTAGACGATGTGCAGGTCGTCGTCTCGCGGGGAGGCGCCGAAGTCGATCGTGACGTCGGTGAAGTGACCGAAGCGGGTGAGCGCGAATTTCTCGAGTCGCATGCCGTCAGCGCTCCGCGTCTGCGGCGCCGTCGCGGAGCGCGGCGAGCACGTCCGCGCTGCCCTCGCGCGCCAGCCGGAGCAGGGTGGCGCGGTGCGCGGCCTCGTCCTCGCCGAGCCGCTTGCGCACATCGACGGGCAGCTTCCGGATCAACGCGGCGGCGTCTCGCTCGAGCCGCTCGATCAACGCCTTCGAGGCCAGCACGTCGCGGTCGATCAACTGCGCGATACCGTCCACCGCATCGCTGCCGGCAGCGTCGCTGTCCGCGCCCGAGCGAGCCTCGGTCGCCGTGGTCGTGCGCAGTTCGATCTTCTCCACCCAGACGCCGTCAAGGCCGGCCGCGATCTCTCGCGCCGTGCCGAGCAGGTAGTCCAGGTCGCGACGAACGCGCCAGTCGAGCGGCGTGGCGCCCGTGAATTCGAGCCGGACGATCAGGCAGTCGCTGCCGATCGCCTCGCGCGCGGTCACGAGCGCTGCCTGCATCGCGTCCGGCAGCAGAGAGGCTTCGTCGAGACCGTCGAGCGGAACGCCTACGCGTTCGAAACGGGTGTCGGCGACCTCGCGCGTCTCGATGTGCGCGCCGTCCCGATCGATCGAGACGAGGCTTACCGACCGGCTGCCGTCCTCGCCGATGTCGCGACCCTGAGGGTTGCCGGGCATGACCACCGCCGGCCAGTCCCTGTGCACCTCGCGCTTGTGCACGTGCCCGAGAGCCCAGTACTGGAAGCCGTGGTCGACGAGTTCGCCGAGCGTGCAGGGCGCGTAGGCGTTGTGGCCACCGCTGGCGGCGCCCGTGAGGCTGGTATGCAGCAGACCGATGTTGACGACGTCGGGAAGCGGGGCCTTGAACTTCGGCAGCAGGGAGTCCGGCGCATGCTTCTTGCCGAAGCTCACGCCGTGGATCGCGACCGCGCCGTCGGCCAGCGTGCGCGCCCCGCCCCGACCGTCGAACACATGCACGTTGTCGGGCAACATCAGGTCGGCGGTGATGTTCGACGCCGCGTCGTGATTGCCGCGGATCATGAAGACCGGAATGCCCGCCTCGTCGAGACGGCGCATGGCCGCCGTCAGCACGGCCGCCGTGTTCATGCTCGTCTGCTCGCCGTCGTAGAGATCGCCGGCGATCAGCAACGCGTGCACCTGCTCGTCGATGCAGAGATCCACGATGCGCCGGAGCGCCGCGCGCGTCGCTCCGCCGACCCGGCGCGCCAGCGCCTCGTCGCGAAGCGCCAGCGACTTCAGCGGCGAGTCGAGATGAAGGTCCGCGGTGTGGACGAAACGGAACGGGGCGTCGAGGCCGGGCATGCAGGCGGTTGCGTCGGTGTCCGAACGGGCGACAGCATACCGGCCGCGGGGGCCGAATGGCCGTAAGGATTCACAGCGGGCAGGACGGTGGCGGGCCGCCCTGCCACGTCGGCCGGGGGGCGTCGGTCAGCCGATGCGTCCCATACCCATGCGCATCGGCTCGTCCTGCTCGGCTTCGCTGCCCGATTCCGGCGGCTCCTCGGGCGGTTCCTCGCAGGGCTCGAGCGAGAGCTCGAACGCGGCCGCCGCGTCCGCGAGGCTGTCACCGCCGCTCGATTCGGCCGCCTTCGCCGCGGCCTTGCCCGCGCGCAGGGCGGCGATCTTCTCGGCCGCCCTGGCCGCCCGGGCGGCCGCGTCGTTCTCGCTCGAGGGATGCTCCGCCGCGTCGGCCGCACGGGTCGCGGCGAGCTGCCCCGCCATCATCGCGTGGATGTCGTCGGCAGGCGTCTCCACACCGCCCGCCTCCGCGTCCGTCTCCTCGCCGTCGGGCGCGTCATCACCCGCGTCGTTCGCGGCGTCGTCCGCGGCCGCCGACTGGCTCGGCAGCTGTCCGCGCAGCATGAGTTCGGTCTCGTCCTCTTCCGGCGCGTTCTTCGACGTGAGCTTGAGGCGCAGCCTGAGATTGTTCGCCGAGTCCGCGTTCTTGAGCGCTTCCTCCTCGCTGATGCGGCCTTCGCGCACGAGGTCGAACAGGGCGCTGTCGAAAGTCTTCATGCCCTGGTTCTCGGACTTGAACATCGCCTCCTTGATGTCCATGAGCTGGTCTTTCATGATCATCTGCTTGATCGTGTGCGAGCCGAGCAGGATCTCGATCGCCGCGCAGCGCTTGCCGTCGACGGTCGGCACCAGCCGCTGGGAGACGATCGCGCGGATGTTGTTCCCGAGATCGTGCAGCAGCTGCCGCTTGTTCTCCGCCGGGAAGAAGTTGATGATCCGGTCGATCGCCTGATTGGCATTGTTCGCGTGCAGGGTAGAGATCGCGAGGTGCCCGGTCTCGGCGAAGGCGACGGCGTGTTCCATCGTCTCCCGGTCACGGATCTCGCCGATCAGGATCACGTCGGGCGCCTGGCGCAGCGTGTTCTTCAATGCCGCGTGGAAGCTGTTCGTGTCGACGCCCACCTCGCGCTGATTGACGATGCACTTCTTGTGCGGGTGCACGTACTCGACCGGATCCTCGATCGTGATGATGTGACCGCCCTTGAAGGCGTTCCGGTGGTCGATCAGTGCCGCGAGCGAGGTGGACTTGCCCGAACCGGTACCGCCGACGAACAGCACGAGTCCGTTCTTCGCGGTGATCACATCCTTCAGGATCTCGGGGAGGCCGAGGTCGTCGAAGCGCGGAATCTCGGTCTGGATGTTGCGCGCGACCAGCGAGACCTCGTTGCGCTGCTTGAAGATGTTGAGCCGGAACCGACCGATGCCCTCCGGCGAGATCGCGAGGTTCATCTCCAGCTCCCGGTCGAACTCCTCGCACTGCTCCTCGTTCATCACTTGGCGGGCGATGGCCTCGACCTCGCCGTGCGCGAACGGCACCTCCGACAGCGGTGTCAGCTCGCCCGAGAACTTCGCGCTCGGCGGTGCGCCGGTGGAAAGGTAGAGGTCAGAGCCGTCGTAGTCGACGAGGCGCTTGAGTAGAGGATGAAGGTCCATGAGATCGCCGGGTGATCGTGCCGGGAAACGGGAGCGCGAAGACGGCGTGCACGACACGCGACGCCCTTCTTCCTTATCGGGCGGAACCGGCCTCGGTTGAGGCCGATTCGACCGATGGTCCGACTATTTCGCGTGCCAGTAGACGCGCGTCATCCGCGGTTCGACGCTGTCCACGAGCTTCTGACCGATGCTGATCTTCGTGGTGTCCGATCCCTTCGTGAAGATCGGCACCGGCTCGCTCGGAATGCCCGAGCCCTCGATACGCCGCCAGCGGGCTTCCCGCTCGACGAGCGATGCGCCGTCGTCCTCGTCGAGGATGCGCGGCACCGCGGTGCCGAGATCCATGCGGTAGTAGCGCTGATCGGAACCGAAACTGCAGGGGTCGTCGGCGCTCGCGGGGTCGGGTCTGAAGGTCGTGGCGAACAGCTCGCCGGAAAAGCTGACGATGCGTGACAGCGATTTCTCGCCGGTTTCGAGATTCACGCGCCAGCCGCGCTTGTCGGCGAATGCGGCCTGCGCGGCGCTGGCCACGGCGGGATCGCTCGAGCCCAGCGCATCGTCGGTCGCGTCCAGCAGGTCCGTCGAGAGGATCGAGGCGAAGGCGGCGGCAGGCGCACCCGGAGCGACGTCGGTGTCGCGCAGCATGAAGAGGGCGTTCTGTGACGCGGTGGCGAGCGGGTCGGTGCGATCGCCCGATCCGAGCGCCACGGAGAAGTAGTTTCCGGCCGTGCCGCGATTCAGCGCGATGCTCGGAGCGTGGAAGAAAGGCTGATAAGCGCCGCCGGAGAGATCGGCGAACAGGGTCACTGCGGCGGTCGAGGTCGGGGACAGGTCGTCGAAGTCGACCCGCCAGACCTGCTCGCCGAGATCGACCGCGTACACGCGATCGGCGAGGCCGTCCGAGTCGCTGTCGATCACCGCCAGATCGGCCGGCATGGCGTAGCGCATGCCGGGGTGCGTGAACTTCTTCACCAGCGAACCGTTCTGGTCGACGACGAAGACGGCGTTGCCACGCGAGGGCACGCGGGCGTCTTCGTCGTCGAGGATGGGATCGTAGCCACCGCCGAACATGAGCACGCGTCGCGAGCCGGTACCCTGCCTGACGCGGACGAGCATGGGGCGTGACCAGCTCTGCGCGAGTTCGGCGAAGCCTGTCATCGTCGAATCGATCTGCCAGGCGAGGGCCGGGTCTGTCGGATCGCTCACGTCGATCGCGTAGTAGGCCTCGCCACCGCGGCGCATGCCGACGATCAGCAGCATCGTCTCGCCGGCGTCGACGACGCCGTTCGCGTTGGTGTCGTCGTGCCAGCGGGTGGTGCCACCGTCGAGCCCGTACACGTGATCGTCGCCCGTCTTGCCGCTGGCCAGGGCGGGCAGGTTCGCCAGCAGACGCTTCGGCATGAAGGCGAACAGCTCGCCACCGCCTGCGGTGTCACCGGCGCCCGGGCCGGACGGCGCTGTCGCGTCGATCGCGTGCAGGAACCCCTGATTGGTCATGACGTAGACCACCTGGCGATTGCCGCCACCGCCTCCGCCGGGCCCGTACTCGACGCTGACGCTCTTGCTGTGCAGCGGATCGCCCATCGGGGCGGTCTGCAGCCAGGTCAGGGCGGCGGTGCGCGTCGCCTCGTCGGTTCCCAGCATGGCCGCCGTGATCGCTCCGTTACCCGGCACGAGAGCATTCGCCGCCGACTGCGACAGCCCGGCGCCGGACGGCGTTCCGCCCGGGAAGGTGTAGAGCGTGCGCCCACCGGCGACGAGTTGCTCGGACGCCCCGCCCTTGGCGACGTCATTGCCGTCGGGCGCGTCGGACCAGAAGCTCTGCGCGGTGTCGGCGAAGCGCGGTCCGGACGGACCGGCGACGACGGCGGGCTCGCCGTTGATGTCGCTGAACCCGTCATCGTCGAGGAAGTAGCCCTTGAGGTTGCCGGACCAGCCGCGCCGACTGCTCGGCGTGAACAGGCTGAAGTACGCGCGATCGCCATGCGAGAAGGAGGCCTTGTCGACGTCGATCGCGAGCTCGACGAAGCTCTCGGCCTCCCCGACGATCGCGCCGGCGGCCTGCGTGAGCGCGTCGGCCAGGGTGGCGGCGCTGTCGGCCGAGTAGCTCGATCCGCCGCCCTCGCTCGCGAGCAGGTCCAGGTAATCCTGACCGGCACCCTCGATGCCGAAGCCGATGGTGAAGGTCTTGACGGTGCTGTTCTCGATGCCCGCGACCTGCGGTTCGGTCGCCAGCTTGCGCACCAGTTCGGGTCCGCAGTCACCGTTGGCGTCCGGGCGCGACCCGGCGAAGAAGTTCGCGGCCAGCGGCACGCAGCTCGCGTCCGGATCGTCGGTGCCGAGGACTTCTCTCAGGGCGTCGTTGTCGTCATACCGGTCCGGCACACCGTCCGAGATCAGCACGATGACGTTGGCCGAGCACTCCCCCTCGATCGGCGTCCGGTAGCTTGCGCCCCGCCAGGCGTCCGGGTGATCGTAGCTGCACACGCGATGCGCGCCGCCGCCGCCGTCCGGGTCCGTGACGTCCGACTGCTGGTACGTGCCATCCCTGCTCTGGCAATCTGCCGCGGGGTCGTCGATTATCTTGTCGGCGCAGCCGTTGGCTCCGCCGGACGCGGAGTAGTCGAAGCAGAAGCCGACGTTCCCCGCTTCGTTCACACCCTCCTGATAGGCGGCCTGCCAGTAGGCCGCCCCCGGCGTCCACGACTCGTTCCGCTCGGCGTAGCTCGCCTCGATCGCTGCGGAGGGATGACCGCCTTCGTAGCGTTCGAGCGCCGCGTTCCAGCGGTCCGGGCGATGGTCGTTCGGCTGGTTCGGCGGCCGTCCCCCGTTGGCCACGGTGGCGCCCCGAAAGTACAAGGCCGCTTCGGCGAGTGCGTTGACGGTCCGCGTGCTGCCGTCCGCCTGCTGGCGATCGAGCTGTTTCAGCATGATGTCGCGGGCCGTGAACGCGCCCGCCGGAATGGCGGGATCGATGTCGTGGCCGTCGGCGTCGATTTCGGAGATGGGCCAGCGCACGCCACTCGCGCGGTCACTGTAGATCGAGCCGATACCTGCGCGCAGGCCGCCGGCGTTCGCGTCCAGCACGTTCGCGAGGGAGCTGCGCAGGATGTCGATCTTGCGTTCGAGCCCGCTGGTCGCCGCGTCGTCGCCGTTGATGTCGCTGCGCATGCTGCCGGAGAAGTCGAGCACGAAGAGGACGTTCGGTTTCTGCTGTGCGGCCAGTTGCGCGCGATAGACGTCGATGTCCTCCGCCCGAGCGGGCAGCGTGACCGCGCACGCGACGAGCAGGGCGACGGCACAGGCGCTCGGTCGGGGGTGGCTCTCTCTCGCCTGCGCAGGGGCGAACGATCGTACAATCGGCAGCATGGCGAGCAGTGGCATGAAGAGATCCTGGTCCGGAGCGGTGTGTCCCGCGGTCTCGTGTCGATCGAACGCGTGTCCGGTCGCCGAGAGGCGGGGGGGTCTGCCGGTAGGGCGGCCGGGCGGTGTGCCGTCTTCAATCGAGGTGTGCGAAGCGTGAACCTCGCCGCGCTCCAGCGACACCTCTTCCGACCGGTCGACGCGAGCTCGCTCGCGGTATTCCGCATCGCCTTCGGCGGTCTGATGCTGTTCGAGGCGGTCAACTACGGCGTGTTTCTCTGCCTCGACTGCTTCTATCGGCAGACCGATCTCCTCTTCAAGTACCGCCACTTCGAATGGGCGGAACTCTTGCCGGGCCGTGGTCTGGAGCTTGTCTTCGTGATCATGGCGCTGTCGGCGACCGGCGTCATGCTCGGGCTCTTCTATCGCCTGTCGGCGGTCCTTCTCGTGCTGACCTTCGGCTACCTCTTCCTGCTCGACGAGGCGCTGTACCTCAACCATTTCTACCTGGCTCTGCTGTTCGCGACGATCCTCGTGTTCGTGCCGGCGCACCGGGCCTGGTCGCTCGACGCGCGGCGTCGCCCGGCCTTCGCCTCCGACACCGTGCCGAACTGGGGCCGATTCTGGCTCGGCGCACAGCTCGAGATCGTGCTGGTGCTCGCGGGGCTGGTGAAGCTGAACGCCGACTGGTTGAACCTCGAACCGATGCGAATGTGGATGACGGCGGCCAGTGCGGACGAGGCGGCGATCTTCCGCTGGCTGACCCAGGACTGGGGCATCGCCCTCGCGAGCTACGGCGCCATCGCCCTGCACCTCGTCGGTGCGCCGCTGCTGCTGTGGCGGCGAACACGCCTGGCGGTGTTCTGCATCTACGCGGTCTTCCACGTGATCAACACCTTCGTGTTCAACATCGGCATCTTCCCGTGGATGACGCTCGCCGCGACGCTCGTGCTGTTCGACCCGGATTGGCCGCGGCAGGTGCTGCGCTGGCTGCAGGCGCGCGGTCGCGCCGTTCGCTTCGCGGCGCTCGCGCAACCGGCCGGGGACGGGATGGGGCGTTTCGCGCTGTCGCGCACGGCTCGTGTCGGCATCACCGCCTTCATCGTGCTGTGGCTCGCCGCGCAGGTGCTGGTGCCGTTCAGGCATCACCTGGCGCCGGGCAACGTCGCCTGGAACGAGGACGGGCATCGCTTCAGTTGGCGCATGAAGCTGCGTTCCAAGCGCGCCGTGGCGCGCTTCGTCGTCCTGACGGACGACGGCGGGCGCATCGTCGTCGACCCGCGCGACCATCTCACGGCCAAGCAGACGCGGAAGATGAGCTGCATCCCGGACATGATCCTGCAGTTCGCCCACTTCCTGGCCTCCGAACACGGCGACGACGGGACGCGGAAGGTAGCGGTGCATGCCGACGTGCGCTGTTCGCTGAACGCGCGTGAGCCGCAGCCGCTGGTCGATCGCCTCGTGGATCTGAGCGGGGTGCACCGCGACGATCCGGTGACGTCGTGGGTCACGCCCCTGTCGACGCCGCTGCGGAATCCGATCTTCTGATCGTCGACCCTGGCCGGCGACCCTGCCCGCCACTTCATGACGGTGTCGCATGAGAGGGCTCCGGTAACTTGCGACGCCTGTCACGCTTCCGTAGCGTGCCAGCGAGCGCCGCCCCGAGTGCCGCCCCGAGCGTCGCCCCGAGCGTCGGCGCGGCGTACGGCGTTCGTTCGAGCGACCTGCCAACCGACGTGTCCACGAGGCCGACGACCGATGATCACGACTTGCCCCCTCCGCCGCCTGTCAGCCGTCACGGCACTGGTGTTCGGCGCTGCCTTCGGCACGGCGGCCCTCGCGGTCGGCCCGACGTGCGGCGACCCCGAAGACGACTCGTGGATGCCGCCCGAAGCCGTGCAGGCACGCATCGAGACGCTGGGCTACACGATCGAGAACCTGAGTGTGTCCGAGGGCAACTGCTACGAGATCAGCGGCCGAAACGTCCAGGGCGCGAGCGTGACGACCTATCTCGACCCGCGGACCGGCGACATCGTCCAGGAGGACATCGTCCGGTAGCTCGCCCGCCCGCGACGGCGGTCGTCGCGCGCGAACGTCGTCAGCGCGGCGTGCGCATGCCGCTCGGCGTCTTGCGTGCCGCGTTCCGGATCGCGATGACCGTGACGCCGACCAGGGTCAGCGCGCCCCCGAGCACGATCCGCGCGGTCAGGGCGTCGCCGGCGAGCCAGACTCCGAATCCGATCGCGAACAGGGTCGACAGCGTGATGAAGGGCGCGATCTCGGTCACCTCGTAGCGCTGCAGCAACCAGTAGAGCAGACCGTGCCCGACGATCGTCGCCCCGACGGCCGAGTACAGCACGCTCCAGTAGTCGCCGTACGGGACGGCGGCGATGCGCGCCCAGTCCGGTCGTTCCAGGACGAGCGTCAGCACGCTCATCGCGAGCGTGGCGCAGAGCGCGATCCACCCCTGCAGGTTGAACACGCCGACACCCTTCAGGCGTCGCATCAGGATCGCCGCGGTCGCCATCGCACCGGAGGCGATCGTCGTCAGCCCGAGCGCCAGAAGATGATCGGGCCCGCCGATCGGTGCGAAGCCGATGATCACCACCCCGCCGAAGGAGGCGGCGATGGCGAGCGCGCGAATCAGACGAACGCGTTCTCCGAGCAGCACGATCGCGAGGATGGTCGAGAAGGGCACGGTCAACTGGGAGGCGATGGCGACCGAGGACAACGAGCCCGCGACGTGTATCGCGTAGAACATGAAGGCGTAGTGACCGATGCCGAGCACGAGCCCGAGGCCGATCATCTCGCGCATCTGCCCCGGGACGCGACGCAGGAACGGGGCGAGCAGCACGAGCACGACCGCGAAGCGCAGGGTGATGAACAGGAGTGGGCCGAAGGCGTCCGTACCGGTCTTCCCGGCGACGAAGTTGAACCCCCAGAGCACGTTGACGAGGACGAGCAACGTGAGGTGCAGGCGGGTCACTGGACGGGAAGCTTCGGGTGAGCGGGGCAGCCGCTCACTATACTCTCTGGCCCGTCGTGTCCGGTGCCGTCGCGCGTGAACGAGCTCGTTGTCCAGATCCTGTCGATTCTCGCGCCCGGTGCCTGTCTTGCACTCGTCGGCCTCGCCTGGGAACGGCGCGGTCCGGCCTTCCCGCTCGACTTCGTGACGACCCTCGTCGTCAACGTGAGCCTTCCGGCGTTGCTGTTCCACACGCTCGCGACGGCGGTGGTCTCGCTCGACGCGCTCGCGACCCTCGCGCTCGCCACGCTGGCCGTGCACCTCGTGTTCGCACCGATCGTCGTCTCGCTGCTGCGCGCGGCCGGCAAGGACTGGCGACTGTCGGTCGCGCACGTGGTCGGCAATACCGGCAACCTCGGTCTGCCGGTCTGTCTGCTCGCGTTCGGCGACGAGGGTCTGGCCTATGCGATGACCTTCTTCGCGGTGCAATGCGTGCTGCTGTTCACCGTCGGCGAGGCGATCTACGCCGGTAGCGCCGACCTCCGACGGGCGCTGGAGTCCCCGATCCTGCACGCCATCTGGCTCGGACTTCTCGTGCGCGTGCTGGACGTGCCGGTGCCGGCGTTCGCGATGGAGACGCTGCGCCTGCTCGGGCAGATCGTCATTCCGCTGATGCTCATCACGCTCGGCGTGAGCCTGGCCGGCATGCGCGCCGCCTCGCTCGGCTCCAGCGTGCTCTGGGCGACGGTACGCACGGGGCTCGCCATCGGCGTGGGCTTCGCCATCGCCGCGCTGTTCGGGCTCGAGGGCGTGGCCCGTGGTGTCCTCGTGATAGAGACGGCGGTGCCCGTCGCTGTGTTCAATTTCCTGCTGGCGGAGAAGCACGGACGCGACAGCGCGGAAGTGTCGGGACTGATCCTCGTGACCCATCTCGGCGCGGTGCTGTACCTGCCGCTGCTGCTCGGCGTGCTGCTCGGCTGAGGCCAAGGTAGCGGCGAACGGGAATCAGTCGACGGCGATGGCGCTCGCCGGTGTCATCAGTTGCCCGTCGGGGGCCAGCACGCCCTTCTTGAGGATGATGTTGCCGTAGGGGCGACGCTCCAGCGTGCGGACGAGGGCGAAGGCGCCGCGGACGTGCTCGTAGAAGGCGAAGCGTTCGAGCGTGCCCGGCAGCCAGGGTCCACCGGGGACGCTGACGAGCGCCGCCGTGATGTCGGCATGGACCGACGGCACTGCATCGCCCGGGGAAGCCATCAGCAGCACCGGCGCGTCGTCGAAGGTGTCGAGCGGCAGCAGCGCGAGGATGTCCACCGTGGCCTCGACCAGATCGCGCCCCGTGAGCTCGATCGGGTGGCCGACATGCATGCGGCGCGCGTCCGCCGCGGCCGGGTAGTTCGCGTCGACGATCGCCAGTTCGTCGCCGTGGCCCATCTCCGCGAGCACCCCGAGAAGTCGGGCAGGCAGGTGGGGCGGGATTCCGAAAAGCATGCGGTTCTCCGTTGGTGTCGGGTCGACTCAGGCGTCGTAGGTGCTGCTGGAAACCTTGCCGCCGCTCGCTATCCAGTCGGTGTGGTACCAGTCGGGGCTGCCGTCGATCAGCTGGTAGGTGTGCGCGCCGAAGAAGTCGCGTTGCGCCTGCAGGAGGTTGGCCGGCAGACGCTCGCTGCGGTAGCCGTCGTAGAAGGCGAGGGCGGCGGCCGTGGCCGGCATCGGCAGGCCGCGCTCCACGCCCGTCGCGACGACCCGACGCCAGTTCGCCTGCGCCAGCTGCACACGCTCGCGGAAGTAGTCGTCGAGCAGGATGTTCTCGAGCGCGGGGTCCTTGTCGAAGGCGGCCTTGATGTCGTCGAGGAAGGCGGAGCGAATGATGCAGCCGCCGCGCCACATCTGCGCGATGGCGCCGTAGTTCAGCGCCCAGCCGTATTCCACCGCCGCGGCCCGCATCAGCATGTAGCCCTGTGCATAGGAGAGGATTTTCGCCGCGAACAGCGCCTGGCCGAGCGCGTCGAGCCAGTCCCCGGGGGGGAGCGGACCCGAGTCCTCCGGGCCCGCGAGCACACGTGAGGCGCGCACCCGCTCGTCCTTCAGCGCGGAGAGCGCGCGGGCGAACACGGCCTCTCCGATCAGCGTCAAGGGGATCCCGAGCTCGAGCGCGTTGATCGCGGTCCACTTGCCGGTGCCCTTCTGCCCGGCCTTGTCGATGACCCGGTCGAGCACCGCCTCGCCGTTCGCGTCCCGGAAGCGGAGGATGCTGGCGGTGATCTCGATGAGGTAGCTGTTCAGCTCACCCTCGTCCCAGGCGTTGAAGGCGTCGCCCATCGCCGCGTTGTCCATGCCGAGCAGCCGTCGCATGAAGTCGTAGCTTTCGCAGATGAGCTGCATGTCGCCGTACTCGATGCCGTTGTGCACCATCTTGACGAAGTGCCCGGCCCCGCCGTCGCCGACCCAGTCGCAGCAGGGCTCGCCCGCGTCGGTCTTCGCGGCGATGCCCTGGAAGATGTCCTTGATCAGCGGCCAGGCGTCCGGGTGACCACCAGGCATCAGCGACGGCCCGTTACGTGCGCCTTCCTCGCCTCCAGAGACGCCCGCGCCGACGAACAGCAGGCCCTGCTCGCCGAGGGCCTTCGCACGCCGCTCGGAATCGGTGAAGTTCGAGTTGCCGCCGTCGATGATGACGTCGCCCGCGTCGAGCAGCGGCAGGAGCTCGTCGATGACCGCGTCGACCGCCTGGCCGGCGCGTACCATGATCATGATCCTGCGGGGCGACGACAGGCCATTCGCCAGCTCCGCCAGTGTCTCCGCGGCGGTGATGCCGCTGTTCGCCGGCAGGCCGTCGACGAACGCCCGGGTCTTCCCGGTGGTGCGGTTGTAGGCGATCACCCGGAAGCCGTGGTCGGCCATGTTGAGCACGAGGTTCTGCCCCATGACGGCGAGGCCGATCAGTCCGACGTCGCTGCCCGTCTGCCTGTCCGTCATCGCTCGCCCCTGTGCCTCGTGCATGCATGAATGCGCCTCGTCCCGCTTCAGACGACGCGGGTCGGCAGGTCCTTCTTCGCGAAGTGCGCCGCGACGTTGTCGAGCACGAGCTGACCCATCGCCGCGCGCGTCTCGTGGGTGCCGCTCGCCACGTGCGGCTGCAGCACGACGTTGTCGAGCGGGAAGAAGGCCGCCGGGATGTTCGGCTCGTCGGCGAAGACATCGAGTCCCGCGCCCGCGATGCGCTTCTCCTGCAACGCCGTGATCAGCGCGGGCTCGTCGACCAGCGTGCCGCGCGAGACGTTCACGAGCCAGCCCTCAGGACCGAGCGCGTCGAGCACGGTGGCATTCACCGATCCGATCGAGCCGGGTGTCGCGGAGGCGGTGACGAACAGGAAGTCCACCTCGCGAGCGAGGTCCTCGAGGGCGGCGACGAAACGGTGCGGTGAATCCGCTCGTTCGCTGCGGTTGCAGTAGGCGATGTCCATCTCGAAGCCCGCCAGACGTTTCGCGAGCGCGCGTCCGATGCTGCCCATGCCGTAGATACCCGCCTTCTTGCCCTTCATGCGCGTGGTCAGCGGCAGGCCGCCCTCACGGGCCCAGCGCCCCTCGCGTGCGTACCGGTCGGCGACCACCATGCGACGCGAGACGGCGATCGCCAGACCGACGCCGAGGTCCGCCACATCGTCGCTCAGCACGTCCGGTGTGTTGCTGACCGTGATGCCGCGACCCTTGCAGTAGTCGAGATCGACCGCGTCGACGCCGACGCCGAAGACGGCGACGATGCCGGCCTTCGGGAGCTGCTCGAGGATCGCGTTCGAGACACCCCGCCCGCCGTCGGTGACGACGCCGGCGCAGTCCGCGCCGATCGACGCGACGAGCGCGTCGGCATCGTCTGCCTCCCAGAGGCGATGCACGTCGTGAGCCTCGTCGAGCGCCGCCTGGACGGCGGGAAGGAGAGGGCCCATCTGCAGCAGTGTGTGGCTCATCGTCGGTGCATCGTCGCTCGTTGAAAGGGAGGGAAGGTTGCGGTCGGGAGGTCGAGCGCCGGGTCGTCAGACGACGGCCGACATGCCGCCGTCCACGTACAGGATATGCCCGTTGACGTAGTTCGAGGCGTCGGAGGCGAGGAAGATCGTCGCACCGACCAGCTCGCCCACGTCGCCCCAGCGCCCGGCCGGTGTACGCTTGCACAGCCATTCGCTGAAGGCCGCGTCCTCGACGAGGGCGGCCGTCAGTTCGGTCGCGAAGTAGCCGGGCCCGAGTCCGTTGACCTGAATGCCGTGCGGCGCCCACTCGGCGCACATGTTCTTCGTCAGCATCTTCACGCCACCCTTCGAGGCCGCGTACGGGGCGATGGTCGGGCGCCCGAGCTCGCTCTGCAGCGAGCAGGTGTTGACGATCTTGCCGCGCCCGCGTTCGACCATGCGGGCGGCGACGGCGCGGGAGACGCGGAACACCGAACCCAGGTTGGCGGCCATGACCGCCTCCCAGGTCTCGTCCGTGCACTCGAGCAGCGGGGTGCGACGCTGGATGCCGGCGTTGTTGACGAGGATGTCGATCGGCCCGATCGAGGACTCGACGTCCTCGACCGCGCTCTCGAGGGCCCCGGTGTCGGTGACGTCGAAGGCACGCCCGTGGGCGTCGAGGCCGGCATCCTTCAGCTCGGCCACGCTCGTGGCGACCCGATCGGGGTCCACGCCGTTGACGACGACAGCGGCGCCGGCCTCGGCGAGACCCTGCACCAGATGGCGGCCGATGCCACGACTGGAACCGGTGACGAGGGCGAGACGCCCGGACAGGTCGAACAGCGCTTGACTCATGAAGATCTATGCTCCGAGGATGGAAGTGGGTTCGGCGCAGTCGTCACGATGACACCGTGACCGCATCCGGTGGTGTGTTCAGGCGAAGCGAAGCTGGACCTTCATGTGCGCACTGCGATCGATCGCGGCGGCGAAGGCCTCGTCGGCCCGGTCGAAGGTGAACGTGCCCGAGTGCAGGGAGGACACGTCGAGACGACCGGACACGAGCGCATCGACGGCGACGTCGAACTCGTCGTGGAAGCGGAAGGTGCCGAGCAGCGACAATTCCTTCGCGACGACCTTGCCGAGCGGCAGGCCGGTATCGCCGGGCGGCATCATGCCGACCTGCACGACGGTGCCCCGCGGCCGGGTCGCGTTCAGGCAGGAGGTCAGGGCCCGCGGGTTGCCCGAGCACTCGAACGCCGCGTCGAAGTGACCGCGTCCGCGCTCGTGGGCATCGAGTGCGCTCGGGTCGCGCACGATGTCGATCGTCTCGTCGGCGCCGAGCGCGCGCGCGGTCTCGAGCACGCGGCCGGCGACGTCGGTGGCGGTGATGTGGCGGACGCCCGCCAGGCGCAGCGCCTGAATGGTCAGGCAGCCGATCGGGCCGCAGCCGGTCACGAGCACCGACGCATGGGTGAGCGGTCCGGCCCGGTTGACCGCGTGCAGACAGACCGCCAGCGGTTCGGCGAAGGCGGCGATCGCGAGGTCGAAACCGTCGGGCAGCGCCACGCATTGGCGACGCGGCACGATCAGCTCCTCGCGGAAGCCGCCCTGGATGTGCGGGGTGACCGCGGCGCTGCCGAAGAACACCATGTCGCGACACAGGTTGGTGCGCCCCGCGAGGCAGTTCTCGCAGCCCAGACAGGGGAGGTTCGGGTTGATGGCGACCGGCGTGCCGGCGCCGAGGTCGGTGATCGCCGCGCCCACCTCGGTGACGGTGCCCGCGATCTCGTGGCCGAGGATGAGCGGTTCCCTGACCGCGAAGTTTCCGACGCGCCCCTCGTGGTAGTAATGGATGTCCGAGCCGCAGATGCCGCCCGTGCCGTAGGCGACACGGACCTCGTCGTCGGCGAGCGTGTCGGCCCGGTCGAGATCGATCAGGCGAAGGTCCTTCGCGGAGAAGATGGCGCAGGCTTGCATCGTCAAGTGGGCTCGGGGCTGACGGTCGGAAAGTCGTCGAGGGCGCGGAGCGCGTACTCGGCGGCACGGGCGATATGCTCGGGCGCGGGAGCGACGTTCACGCTGACCACGCGTCGCTCGGTGACGGGCGACTCGAGCGTCGCGATCTGGCTGTCGAGCATCTCGAGCGGCATGAAATGTCCGGTGCGTGCGGCCATGCGCGACGCGATCAACGCGCGCGTGCCCTGCAGGTAGACGTGGAAGACGAGCGGCATCGGTTCCGCCCCCCCCGTCGCCGAACCGCGCAGGGTGTCCCGATAGCGGCGCTTCAACGCGGAGCAGGCGACGATGCAGAGCCCGTGCTCGTCCGCCGCACGCGCCGCGTAGTCGCGCACCTGCCGGAGCCAGGGTTCGCGATCCTCGTCGGTGAGCGAGGTGCCGGCAGACATCTTCGCGATGTTTGCCGGCGGGTGCAGTTCGTCCCCGTCCTTGAAATGGCCACCCAGCCGCTCGGCGAGCAATTCGGCGACGGTCGACTTGCCGCATCCACTGACGCCCATCACGATGACGACTGCCGCGGTGGGTTCGCTGGCCTCGAGCCGTGCGTCGCGCGGGTCCGTCATGCGTCGATCTCCCGAAGGATCGGGTCTGGCGGGGGAGCTGGCTGGCCGGTAGCGCGCGACGCGCGTCGCGTGCTGTCACGGTGGATCACCTGGAAGCCGAGGTCCAGGGGCGCGTGCTCGTCCCGGGCCGCGCCGTCGATCCGCGCGATGATGCGTTCGGCCGCACGCACGCCGATCGTGTAGCTCGGCAGCCGCACGGTGGTCAGCGAGGGGTTGAGGCTGGCGGCGAAGTCGAAGTTCCCGTAGCCCGCGATCGCCAGCGCCTCCGGCACGCGCCAGCCGCGCCGCTGGCACTCGTTCAGCGCCCCCAGCGCGGTCATGTCGGTCGCGCAGATCAGCGCATCGGCCTGCGGAAAGCGTTCACGCAGCAGCGCCACGCCGCGCACGCCGTCGGCGATCTCCATCGGGGTATCGCTGACCGTGACGTGGATGGAGGCATCCAGGTGATGCTCGGCCAATACCTCGAGGTGTCCTGACCGCCGTTGCTCGGCGTAGGGGTCGGAGTGTGGCGGGCCCATCAGAAAACCGATGTGTGCGTAGCCCTGCTCGACGAGCGATTCGGTCATGGCGCGACCCGCGGCGTGCTGGGAGAAGCCCACCACCATGTCGAGCGGTTCGGCCGGCCGTCCCCAGGTCTCGACGACGGGGATGCCGGATTGCCCGAGGAGCTTCCGCGCCTCCGCCGAGTCCATGCTCGCCACCAGCACGATCGCCTCGGGTCGACGCCCGATCACCAGTCGGAGCAGCTCGGTCTGCTCGTCGGGGGAGTAGTAGCTGTCGCCGATGAGGATGTGATAGCCGTGACCGCGCAGCGTGTCGGACAGACCGTCGACGGTGCGCAGGAAGCCGGTGTGACGCAGCGACGGCAGGAGCACGGCGACGTGCCCGCTCTTCTGACTCGAGAGTGCGCCCGCGGCGAGATCGGGCACGTAGTTGAGCTCGCGCGCCGCCGACTCGACGCGCTCGCGCGTGCCGGCGGTGACCAGCTCGGGCGTGCGCAGCGTGCGCGAGACCGTCATCGGCGAGACGCCGGCGAGGGCGGCGACGTCGCGACTCGTGGCGGCGGCCTGTCTGCGTGCCTTGCGGGCCATGGACGATCGCCGTGTGATGCGCGGAAAACGCCGCGGGCAGGGGGCGGATGATACCGTTGCCGACCGGCGAGCTTCAACACGGAAGCCGCGGCGACGGCGGAGGGTGGCGACGTGTTCGGAGAGCTGGAAGGGTGTGGGTTCGAGGTCGTCGACGACGCCTTCGCGAACTGTTTCGTCGGGCACGCGAAGGTCGAACGCCTGTGGAGCGGAGGCCGCTGGCTGGAAGGGCCCGCGTGGTTCGCCGCCGGACGCTACCTCGTCTTCTCGGACATCCCGAACGAGCGCCTGATGCGCTGGGACGAGACTGACGGCTCGGTCTCGGCCTTCCGGTCGCCGAGCCGCCATTGCAACGGCAACACCGTCGACCGGCAGGGACGCCTGGTCACCTGCGAGCACCTGTCCCGGTCGGTCACGCGCACCGAGCACGACGGCTCGGTGACGACCCTGGCGGCCTCGTTCGAGGGCAAGCGGCTGAACTCGCCGAACGACGTGGTCGTGAAGTCCGACGGCGGCATCTGGTTCACCGACCCGAGCTACGGCATCCTGACCGACTACGAGGGTGCGCGGGCCGAGCCCGAGCTCCCCTGTCACGTTTACCGTATCGACCCGGACGGGACGCTCGCGAAGGTGGCCGACGACTTCGTCAAGCCGAACGGCCTCGCGTTTTCCCCCGACGAGCGGCATCTGTACATCGCCGACACCGGCGCGACCCACGACCCGGACGGGCCGCGTCACATCCGGAAGTTCGACCTGACCGCGGACGGTCGCGGGCTCGGCGGCGGGGCGGTACATGCCGTGTGTGGCGCCGGTCTGTTCGACGGCTTCCGCCTCGACACCGACGGACGCATCTGGACCAGCACCGGGGAGGGCGTGCACTGCATCGACCCGGATGGCGCCGTGATCGGCAAGGTGCGCCTGCCGGAGATCGTCTCGAACGTCAGCTTCGGCGGCGCGAAGCGCAACCGCCTGTTCATCACCGCGACCACCTCCCTGTACGCCGTCTACCTGACCGTGAACGGCTGCACCATCGGCTGAGTCTCGCCCGGGCCGCTGCGCGCGACGGACACCGACCGCTGGCGGTCGGTCAACTGTTCGACCGGACCCTGGCGTGCCGGCCTGATCCGGGGCACCGCCCGTCGGTGCGGCGATGGATGCGGCGGTCACCGCCTTGGCGAAGGCGGTGTTCACGCTGTGGAACTTCGCCCCGTCCATGCGCCGGAAGGCGAGCAGCCGCCCGCCGGCATCGACGACGGCGACGTTCTGCGGTCCGCCGAGTTCGCGAGCGTGCGCGCAGGCCGCCTCGGTCAGGAGCACCGCGGCAGCTTCATCCAGTTCGGGTCGGAGGGTCAGCATCGGGAGCGTCCGAAGTGGCGGCTCGGGAGCATGGCGTCTATCGGCGTCCGTGCGGAGGCGCCGCCCTAGCCGAAAGTCGGGACGATCTGTCGATCGAACGGTGCGACAGTGAGGCGTGGTTCGCACTTCCCTCCCGGGCGACGAACCGCGGAGGACGGCGTGCGCGCGTGTCCTCGGCCCGGCCGTCGCTGGCGCGTGGGAGCAGCACATGACATCGATCGACGTGAACGAGGCCCTGTCGCCCGCACGCTACCTGACCGAGCGGGTGGAGACGCAGCTGCGCTGGTACGGCGACCGAAGCGCATCGGCCAAGCGCTGGTACCTTCGCCTGCAGCTGGTGAGCTTCGCACTGGCCGCTAGCGTGCCGGTGCTGTCGCTGTCCTCCGGAGACGTCCGGGCTCGGATCCTCGTCGCCGTCATCGGCGCGCTCGCGACGCTCGCCGCGGGAGTGCTCGCGCTCTACCGCTTCGGCGAGCGCTGGACCGACTACCGCTCGACGGCCGAGTCCATCAAGCACGAGAAGTATCGCTACCTGACGCGTTCCGCCCCCTACGACGCGTCAGACGCGTTCTCGCGCTTCGTCAATCGCGTGGAATCGATCATTCTTCACGAGAACCGGGCATGGCGTGAGAAGACGCTGGAGCGCGATGGTAGTGTGGACAAGGACGAAACCGCGTCGAGTGCCGGATCGCCGCCGACGCGGGGCACTTCCGTGGGGAGCGTCGACGTTCGTTTGCGCGCGGCAGATGCCCGAACCGAAGACACCGGCCGATGAGCGCACGTCGCGACCGCAAGAGGCGCGTCGCGTGACGGCCGCCGAACGTGCCCGCTCGGACGGGCACCATCGGATCCTCACGCTCGAGGGCGGCGGCGTGCGCGGTGCGTTGACGCTCGAGGTGCTGGCCCGCATCGAGGAGATCGCGCAGGCGCAGGGCGCGGAGACCCTGTCCGACCACTTCGACCACTTCGACCACTTCGACGACATCGCCGGCACCATCACCGGTGCGATTCTCGCGACCTGCCTCTCGCTGGGCTGGTCGGTCGAGCACGTGCGGCGCTTCTACGACACGAGAGCGGAGGAGATGTTCGACGAGGACTCGCTGCGGCGGCGCCTGCATCACCGCCACGACGCCGACCCGTTGCGCGAGCTCCTTCAGGACGAGATCGGGCGCGAGGCGAACGGTGATCACGTGACGCTCGGCAGCGATCGGCTGAAGTCCTTGCTGATGCGGGTGATGCGCGAACGCGACGAGCGACTTTCCATGGCCGATCTCGAACGACCCCATGGCGCCGTACGACGCGCCCCACCGCGTTCACGGCAATCCGGAGATTCCGCTGTGGCAGCTCGTGCGGGCGAGCACCGCCGCGCCCGTCTGTTTCCCGCCCGAATGCGTCACCGTCGGCAAGCACGAGTTCCGGTTCGTCGACGGCGCCATCACCGGCGACGACAACCCGTCCTTCCACACCATGCTGTTGGCGACGGCCGAGCCGTACCGACTCGGTTGGCCGATGGGCGAGAAGGCCATCCCGCTCGTCTCCGTCGGCACGGGCACCAACGCGATGGCCGACGCCGGACTCGCCCCGGGCGACATGAACATCCTTTACAACGCGAGCACCCTTCCGTCCGCGCCGATGTTCGCCGCGCAGAACGAACAGGAATTGCCGTGCCGGACCTTCGGGAACTGCCTCTCCGGTGCGCCGATCGACCGCGAGGTGGGTGACATGTGCCTGGCGAACGGCTCCGCCTCGCGCCGTGCGGCCGCGGACAAGCTCTTCACCTACGTGCGCTATAACGCCGACCTTTCGGCCGGCGGGCTCGCCGTCCTCGGGATCGACGACGCGAGCCCCGGGAAGGTGCAGAAGCTCGACGCCGTCGACGGCATCCCCGATCTGCAGCGTGTCGGGCGCGCCGTGGCCGAGCGGGACGTGCGTGCCGCCCACTTCGACGGTTTCGCGCCGTGACACGCCGACGATATCGGAAGAGGCCCGGCCAGGCGGTGACGGCCGTGCGCCTCGCATTCGACACGGAAGGCTTCACCTACCGAAGATGGGGCAGTGAACAACACTGCAAGGGCGGAGACTGGATCGTGGACGATGACGGCGAGGTTCACACCGTCGATGCCGACACCTTCGCCGCGACCTACTCGGCGGTCTCGCCGGGGCGCTACGAGAAGCGCGCGACGGTCTGGGCCGAGCGTGCGAGCGAGGCGGGTCGAATCGAGACGAAGGAAGGATCGACACGCTACGAGGCCGGAGACTTCGTGGTCTCGAACGATGCCGAGGGCCGCGACAGCTGGGCCATCGCGAGCGCCCGCTTCGAGGCCACCTACGAAGCGCTCGACGAGCGCTGAACGCACCACGGATCTCGACCCGCATGACCACGTTCGACAAGGATCTGTTCATCAGCTACGCCCACATCGACAATCTGCCGCTGACGGCGAACGAGGAAGGCTGGATCAGCCGCTTCCACGTCTCGCTGAACGCGCTGCTGAGCATGCGTCTCGGCAAGAGGGCGCGCATCTGGCGCGACGACAAGCTACAGGGCAACGACGTGTTCGCCGACGAGATCGTCGATCAGTTCGGGCGCACCGCGGTGCTTCTGTCGGTCCTGTCGCCGCGCTACCTGAAGTCGCGATGGTGCACGCGCGAGGTCACCGAGTTCTGCGCTCGGGCGGAAGCCGGCGGCGGCATCGTGGTGTCCAACAAGGCCCGCGTGTTCAAGGTGCTGAAGACGCCGGTGGCGAGCGAGGAGCCGCTGCCGCCGTTGATGAAGTCCCTCCTCGGCTACGAGTTCTTCACCCTGGAGGACGGTACGCCGATGGAGCTCGACGCGCGCTACGGAGACAAGTACGCACAGGACTTCAACCGCAAGGTGAACAAGCTTGCGTACGAGATCGCTCAGCTGCTAGACGCCCTCGAAGACGCCGGGACGTCCGACGCCGTGTCCGAGTCAGTCCCGCTGGGCGGGTCCGCCACCGCGACCCCGACGGAGGTCGACCTCGGGCGAACGGCCGGGAGCTGTATCTATCTTGCCGAGTGCAGCTTCGATCTGAAGGAGGATCGCGAGAGGCTGCAGACCGAGCTGACCCGGCTCGGGCACACGGTGATGCCCGATCGCCACCTGCCGCGTGACGAGGCGGGGTACGTCGCCGAGGTGGAGGCCTTGCTCGCGCGGGCGGAGCTTGCCATCCACCCGATCGGCGCATACGGCGGTGCGGTGCCGGACGGGCCGGGCAGGACGCCGGTGCCGGAGTTGCAGAACGAGCTCGCAGCTGCGCGCAGCGATGCGCACGGGCTGGAACGACTGATCTGGCTGCCCCACGGGACGGGCGCCGAGGGGGCTCGGCAGCGCGCCTTCGTGGCGCGCTTGCAGGAGGACGACTCGGCTCAGCGCGGGGCGGATCTCGTCGCCGGGAGCATGGAGAGTCTCAAGCGCGCGGTGTTCGACGTGCTCGAGCGGAAGCGGCAGACGCCGGAGGCCTCATTGCACGAGCCTGCCCCGGCGGACGACGGATCGTCGCTCGTGCACCTGCTGTGCACGAGCGACGATCGCAAGGGGACGGTACCGTTGCGGCGTTTCCTGAGGACGCGCGGCATCGAGGTCACCCTGCCGGCCTTCGAGGGGGAGGCGGCCGAGGTACGGGCGGCGAATCAGCGACTGCTCGCGCGCTGCGACGCCGTGATCCTCTATTACGGGCGGGGCGACGAGGCCTGGAAGCGGACCATCGACACCGAACTCAAGAAACTGCCGGTGTTCCGGACGCGCGGCGACCTTCCGCCGGTCCATACCTACCTCGCGGCACCCGGCTCGCACGACAAGGACGATCTGATCGACATGGGCGAGGTGAACCTCGTCGACGGGCTCGACGGATTGGTCGAGGCGCGCATGAGCGCGATCCTGGAGTCGGTCGGCGCCTCGGCGGTGGCGGTTTGAGCAGCGCCGTGCGCGAGCGGGCGGGCTCGGTCACACGCGTTCCCGCTCGCGCGCTCTCGATCCCGGACAACCCCTTCCCCGGCCTTCGCCCGTTCCGCGAGGGCGAGGAACACCTCTTCTTCGGGCGCGAGAGTCGTACCGACGCGATGGTCGACAAGCTCGCCGCGACGCGCTTCCTCGCGGTGATCGGGAGCTCCGGCAGCGGCAAGTCCTCGCTCGTCAACTGCGGTCTCCGCGTCGCTCTCAGGAGCGGACTGATGGCGAGCGCCGGCACGCACTGGCGAATCGCCCAGATGCGGCCGGGCGGCGATCCGATCGCTTCGCTCGCGAAGGCGCTCGCCGTGCCGGGTGTCCTGTTCGACGATGTCGAGGTGGAAGGGGTTCCGCTCGAGAGCCTCCTGGAGGCGAACCTGCGCATGAGTCGCCTGGGCCTGGTCGACGTTCGCGAGCAGGCGCGCCTTCCCGGGGACATGAACCTGCTCGTGGTCGTCGATCAGTTCGAGGAACTCTTCCGCTACCGGGATCCCGATGCCGCGTCGGGTGAGGACGATGCGGATGACCGGGCGAGCGGCTTCGTGAACCTGCTGCTCGAGGCGAGTCGCCGGACGCATCTCCCGGTGCATGTCGTGCTGACGATGCGCTCGGACTTCCTCGGCGACTGCGCGCGACTGTCCGGCCTGGCCGAAGCGATCAACGCCGGCCAGTACCTCGTGCCGAGGATGAGCCGGGAAGAGCGGCGTCTGGCGATCACCGGACCGGTCGCGGTCTCCGGGGCCGAGATCCTGCCGGTCCTGACCACGCGACTCCTGAATGACCTGGGCGATGACCCGGACCGACTGCCGATCCTGCAGCACGCGCTGAATCGCGTCTGGGCGACGCGCCGGGAGGAAGGTGGCGAGGGGCCGCTGAATCTCCGCCACTACAGCGCGATCGGCAGCATGGCGAACGCGCTGGACCGGCACCTCGAGAAGGCGCTTGCGGAACTGGACGAGGGCCGTCCGCGCGACCTGGCCCGTCGCCTGTTCCAGGCGCTGACCGACCGGTCCACCGATCCGCGCGGCGTGCGCCGGCCGAGCACCTTCGCGGCCCTCCTGGACGTGTGCGAAGCCGACGTCGAGGAGCTCGAGGCGGTCATCGAGGTGTTCCGTGCCCCCGGACGCTCGTTTCTGATGCCGCCCGCGAACGAGCCGCTCCTGCCGACGACCGTGGTCGACATCTCTCACGAGAGCCTGATGCGCCAGTGGCGTCGACTCGGTCGCTGGGCCGACGACGAGGCGCAGTCCACCCGGATCTACCGACGTCTGGCCGAGACCGCAGCGCTGCACGATCGCGGCGAGGCGGGACTGTGGCGAGACCCGGACCTCGCCCTCGCGCTGGAGTGGCGGCGTCGCGACGGACCGAACGCCACCTGGGCCGCGCGTTATGGCCCGGGCTTCGAGCGGGCGATGGCGTTCCTCGAGCACAGCGCGGAGGCCCGCGAGCGAGAGCGTGCCCGGCACCGCGAGGCCGAGGCGCGCGAGCAGGAACTCGCCCGGACGCGCGCCATAGCCGACGAGCAGGCCGCGCGCATCACGGCGCAGGCCAGGACGGCGAAAGTACAACGGACCGTCACCCGGGTCATTGCCGGAGCGCTGGTCGTCTCGCTCGGGCTCGCCTTCTTCGCCGCCCTCCAGACCTGGTCCCGTGTGCAGGCCGATCGCGAGCGCGTCGTCGCGGAGGCGGCGAAGGACGATGCGGAGCTCGAGCGGGAGAGCGCGCACGTGGCGTCGCGCCTGATCGCGAGCAACCTCGCTGCGGCGCGCCTTCAGGAGAGCGCGGGCCTGCTCACGGTGACGACCTTGTCGCAGGTCATCCTCGAGGAGGCGACCAAGGCACGCGCCCTGTGGCAGCTCGCCGCGCGCGGCGGAGTGGCTCGGGGCGGAGTGGCGGCGCCGACCGAGTTCATCAATCCGCGAGACGTGTCGGTGCAGCTCCTGACCTGGAACCCCGACGGCCTGGAGAGGCCGCGCGCCGTGATCCCGGGCGGCGGTCGCCGATCGCTCGATCTGTTCGAGAACGACCTGTGGATCGCGCGGGTGGACGCGACGCGCCGACTGATCGCGGCCGACGTCACCGACGGTGCGCCGGTCGTCGGCTTGCCCGACTGACGCCACGCCCGTGACGATCTCGCTCGGTGCGCGGCTCACGGCGATACGACAGGCCGGACCGCGACGCATCGCACTCGGTTGACGATGTCGAAGACGCCGAACCATACTGACCGCATGAGCCTTCCCGCGGCGCTGCTGCGATTCGTGAACGTCGTCGATGCGGTCAACTACCGCCTCGGGCGCGTGGTCATGTACCTGATCTTCGGCATGATGGGCATCCTGCTCTGGTCGTCGATCTCGAAGACCTTCTTCCTGCCCTCGCTCTGGACGCTCGAGATGGCGCAGTTCGCCATGGTCGTCTACTTCATTCTCGGCGGGCCCTACTCGCTGCAGCTCGGCTCCAACGTGCGCATGGACCTGCTCTACGGCGGATGGTCGGTGCGGCGCAAGGCCTGGGTCGACGCCTTCACCGTGCTCTTCCTCGTCTTCTACCTCGGCGTGATGCTGTACGGCGGACTCGAGAGCCTCGCCTACGCGTTCGAGTACGGCGAGCGCAGCCCCACCGCGTGGCGCCCGCCGCTGTGGCCGGTCAAGCTCGCCATGTGCATCGGCATCCTGCTGATGCTGCTGCAGGCGCTGGCCGAGCTGGTCAAGGACATCGCGCGGCTGCGCGGGGTCGATGTACCGGTCTCGCGTGCCGAACGCGATGCCGAGCGCGCAGCGGGGCGCGCAGCCGAACGCGCAGCCGAACTCGCGGCCGGGCGCGCGACAGGTCGACGCGAACACACCGCTCCCTCGACGGACTGACCGGGAACCGCACGCGCCATGTCCTACGAGCTCATCGCCGTGCTGATGTTCTCCTCGATGATGCTCATGCTGCTGACCGGGCAGCGGGTGTTCGCGGCGATCGGCGCGGTGGGTGCCATCGCGGCTCTGACACTGTACGGAACGGGCGGCTCGGACTTTCCCTTCTCGGCGGCGATGAAGCTGATGAAGTGGTACCCCTTGCTGACGCTGCCGATGTTCGTCTTCATGGGCTACGTGCTGTCGGAGTCCGGTCTCGCGGACGATCTGTACCGCATGTTCCACGTCTGGATGGGCGGGCTGCGCGGCGGACTCGCGATCGGCACCATCGGGCTGATGGTGCTGGTCTCGGCCATGAACGGGCTGTCGGTGGCGGGCATGGCCATCGGCGCGACGATCGCCTTGCCCGAGCTCCTCAAGCGCGGCTACGACAAGCGCATGGTCACGGGCGTCGTGCAGGCGGGCTCCTCGCTCGGCATCCTCGTGCCGCCGTCCGTGGTGCTGGTGCTCTACGCGATGATCGCGCGTCAGCCGGTCGGTCAACTGTGGCTCGCGGGCGTTGTGCCGGGCCTCATGATGGCAGGCATGTTCGTGCTCTACATCGCCGTGCGCTGCAGGCTTGAGCCGGCGCTCGGGCCGGCGCTCTCGCCGGAGGAACGCGCCGTGCCTCGCGCGGAGAAATACCGTCTGCTCGGTGCCGGGCTCCTGCCGCTGTTCATCTTCGCCGCCATGATGGTGCCTTTCGTCAACGGCTGGACCAGCCTCGTCGAGAGTTCGGCGATCGGTGCGCTCGCCGCGCTTCTCGCCGCCCTGGTCAAGGGTCGACTGAGCTACGTCGTGTTCGAGACCTCGGTGCGCCAGACGCTCGCGATCAGCTGCATGTTCATGTGGATCATCCTGGCCGCCCTCTGCTTCGGGGCGGTGTTCGACGGGCTCGGCGCGGTCCGCGCGATCGAGAACCTCTTCACCGAACAGCTCTCGCTGAACCCCTGGGTGATCCTGATCCTGATGCAGCTGTCCTTCCTGCTGATGGGTACCTTCCTCGACGACACCGCCATGCTGGTGATCGTCGCGCCGTTGTACGTGCCGCTCGTCGGCGCCCTCGGCTTCGACCTGATCTGGTACGGGGTGCTGTACACGATCACCACGCAGATCGCCTACATGACGCCGCCGTTCGGCTACAACCTCTTCCTGATGCGGGCGATGGCACCGCCCGAGATATCGCTCGGCGACATCTACCGCTCCATCGTTCCCTTCGTCGGCATCATGGTGGTCGCGCTCGCGATCGTCATGACCTTCCCGCAGCTCGCGCTGTGGCTGCCGGAGAGCGTCTACGGGAAATGATGCCAGTCGCGCCGGTGGTGTTCACTCGGCGCTCGTTCCTTCCACCGTCAGTCCGTACGTCCCGCAACCAGGAAGCTACCGATGAGCACACGAAGAAAGTTCCTCTCCAAGGCCGCCGCCGGCACCGCCGCGGTCGGCACCGGCACCATCCTCGGCGCCCCGGCCATCCATGCGCAGTCGAAGATCAAGTGGCGCATGCAGACCTACGCCGGCCCCGCGCTCGCCGAGCACGTCATCAAGCCGGCCATCGACTCCTTCAACAAGATCGCCGGCGACGAGATGGAGATCGAGCTGTTCTTCGCCGACCAGCTCGTGCCGACCGGAGAGCTCTTCCGCGCGATGCAGAAGGGCACCATCGATGCGGTGCAGTCGGACGACGACTCGATGGCCTCGCCGACGGAAGTGACGGTGTTCGGTGGCTACTTCCCGTTCGCGAGCCGCTACTCGCTCGACGTGCCCGTGCTGTTCAACCAGTACGGGCTCGACAAGATCTGGGACGAGGAATACTCGAAGGTGGGCGTCAAGTGGCTCTCCGCCGGCGCCTGGGATCCCTGCCACTTCGCGACCAAGGATCCGATCCGAAGTCTCGACGACATGAAGGGCAAGCGCGTGTTCACCTTCCCCACGGCCGGGCGCTTCATGTCGCAGTTCGGCGTCGTGCCGGTGACCCTCCCCTGGGAGGACATCGAGGTCGCGGTGCAGACCGGCGAGCTCGACGGCATCGCCTGGTCCGGCATCACGGAGGACTACACCGTCGGCTGGGCGGACGTCACGAACTACTTCCTGACCAACAACATCTCGGGCGCCTGGGCCGGGTCCTTCTTCGCCAACATGGAGCGTTACGAGGCGTTGCCCGATCACCTCAAGGAGCTCCTCAAGCTGACGATGGACAGCTCCCACTACTACCGACAGTGGTGGTACTGGGGCGGCGAGGCCGACCTTCGCGTGAACGGGCCGAAGATGGAGCTCACCACGATCCCCGACGAGGAGTGGGCCACGGTCGAGACGGCGGCGAAGGCGTTCTGGGACGAGGTCGCGCAGGAGTCGGAGGTCAAGGCGAAGGTCATCGAGATCTTCAAGCAGTACAACGACACCATGGAGAAGGCCGGCCGGCCCTACCGCTACGGCTGACGGGATGGCGCTCCGGCACCACGTCGGGCGGTGCCGGAGGCGAGCGCGTCTCGCGACGGCTCCGCGAGGCTGATCGTTCGACGCCTTCGCCGGGATGAGTGGCGCGCTTGCCGTGAGCCGAGTCGGGCTGCGCTGGCCGAGGCGCCGGCGCGTTCTCGGGCACGCTCGCGCGCCCGAGGGTTCCCGCCGTGTTCTCGAGCGGGTGGCGGCCGGGTCACGGGCTTGACCGACGTCGGCGGCGCTCGCTACAGTCCGCCGGGCAGTTCGTGGCGATGGCGTCGCCGCGAGGGACGTGCTGCAGCCGGCGCGCCGCTTCGCTGCGCCTCGCGTCCTGAACGCCCGGATGGTCGATCGGGCGCGCGCCGTCCGGTCCGGACAGGAGCGCCGATCCATGGACATGCCCCGCACCGTCGACTACACCGGCAACGGCGAACGCGCCGTCCCGACGTTCTCCGCCGCCGAGTTCGATCGGCGTCAGGCCGCGGTCCGTGTAGCGCTGGCGGCACTCGACGTCGACGCCGCGCTCTACACCTCGTACCACAACGTCTGCTGGCTCTCGGACTTCCTCTACTGCCGCTTCGGTCGCCGCTACGGGCTTGTCGTCGCCCCCGGGGCCGTCACCAGCATCAGCGCCGGCATCGACGGGGGGCAACCGTGGCGTCGCACGCGCGGCGGCAACGTCACGTACACCGACTGGCAGCACGACAACTACTTCCAGGCGCTGAAGCCGCTCCTCGGCAAGGCGCGCCGCGTCGGCATCGAGTTCGATCACGTCGACGTCGAGTTCCGCGCGCTGCTCGAACACCACTTCCGGGACGTGACGTTCGTCGACGTCTCGCCGGCGACGATGCAGCTCCGCATGATCAAGTCGGACGAGGAGATCGCGCACATCGCCGCCATGGCCGAGGTCGCCGACATCGGCGGCGCGGCCGTGCTCGAGGCGATCGGCCTCGGGGTACCCGAGCACGAGGTGGCACTCGCGAGTACGGCCCGGATGGTCCGCGAGATCGCCGCGCGCTGGCCACACGCGGAACTGCTCGACACCTGGACATGGTTCCAGTCGGGGCTGAACACCGACGGGGCGCACAACCCCGTCACGACGCGTCCGATCGAGCGCGGCGACATACTGAGCCTCAACTGCTTCCCGATGGTCGGGGGCTACTACGTCGCGCTCGAACGGACGCTGTTCGCGGCGGAGGTCGACGACGCCTCGCGCCGTCTCTGGGCGCTCAACTGCGACGTGCACGACCTGGGGAAGACCCTCCTCGTGCCCGGTGCGCGCTGCAGCGACGTGGCGAAGGCGCTCAACGCGTTCTACGCGAGCCACGACTTGCTGCAATATCGCTCCTTCGGCTACGGCCACTCGTTCGGGGTACTGTGTCACTACTACGGGCGGGAAGCGGGGCTCGAGCTTCGCGAGGACTGCGATACCGTCCTGGAACCCGGAATGGTAGTCTCCATGGAGCCGATGATCACGGTGCCGCAAGGGCAGCCCGGTGCCGGCGGCTACCGTGAACACGACATCCTGGTGATCGAGGTGGGCGGCAATCGCAACCTGACCGGTTTCGCCTATGGCCCCGATCACCTGGTGGTCGGCGAGTGACCGGGGCCGCGCCGATCGCGACGCCCAGGCGATCCGGTAGGATCGAGGACAGCGGGTGGATCGACGGCAACGGAGCACGGAGAGCATGAAAGCGAGGTCGGGGACGAGCCACGGCGCGGCCGTGCGCTTCGAGCAGGTGCAGAAGAGCTACGATGGCCGTGTGCTCGTGGTGAAGAACCTGAACCTCGACATCGCGCCCGGCGAGTTCCTCACCATGCTCGGCCCGTCGGGTTCGGGCAAGACCACCTGTCTGATGATGCTGGCGGGGTTCGAGCCCGCCACGCACGGCGAGATCTTTCTCGACGATCAGCCGATCAACAACGTGCCGCCGCACAAGCGCGGCATCGGCATGGTCTTCCAGAACTATGCGCTGTTCCCCCACATGAGCGTCGCGGAGAATCTGGCCTTTCCGCTCGAGCTCCGGAACATGGACAAGCGCGAACAGCAGACGAAGGTCAAGCGCGCGCTCGACATGGTCGAACTCGGGGCCTTCGGCAATCGCCGTCCCTCCCAGCTCTCGGGTGGTCAGCAGCAGCGCGTCGCGGTCGCCCGCGCCCTCGTGTTCGACCCCGATCTGGTGCTGATGGACGAGCCGCTCGGCGCGCTCGACAAGCAGCTGCGCGAGCAGATGCAGTACGAGATCAAGCACATCCACGACAACCTCGGCGTGACCGTGGTCTACGTCACCCACGACCAGAGCGAAGCGCTGACGATGTCGGACCGCGTGGCGGTGTTCGAGAACGGCATCATCCAGCAGCTGTCGCGCCCCGACGAGCTTTACGAGAGCCCGAAGAACTCCTTCGTCGCGCAGTTCATCGGCGAGAACAACAAGCTGTCGGGCACGGTGCTCGGCGTCGAGGGCAGTCAGTGTCATGTCGAACTGGACGAGGGCACACGGCTCGTGGCCGAGGCGGTCAACGTCTCGCGTGCCGGCGAGCGCACCACGCTCTCGCTCCGCCCCGAGCGCATCGAATTCGACGAGGCCGACTCGCTCGCGAACGTGGTCGAGGGGCGCATCCGCGAGATCATCTACCTCGGCGATCATCTGCGTGTGGTGATGTCGGTGGCGGGCAACGACGACTTCGTCGTGAAGGTCAGGAACCGCGGCGAGCGACGGCCGCTCGAGGCGGGGCAGGTTCACCGGATCGGCTGGGCGGTCGGTGACTGCAAGGCGCTCGACGCCGTCGAGTCGACACCGGAGGCGGTAGCGGCCGCCTGACGGGCGGCCCGACCAGGCAGGACCGATCGGCAGCCGCCGGTCGGCAGGATGTTCCCGAGCCGGCGGCACAGGCCGTGTCGCCGCATGTCAACCACGAGGAATCCACCATGATCGATCGCAAGACTTTTCTGGCAGCCGCGGTGGCCGCCACTGTCGGGGCGCTGGGCCACGGCATCGCGACCGCGGCCGGCGGGCCCGAGGCGTGCGAGAACTGCGCCGACTCGATGACCATCGTGTCGTGGGGCGGGGCTTATTCCAACTCGCAGCTCAAGGCCTACCACGAGCCCTACACCGCCGCGACGGGCGTCGAAATCATCAACGACGAGTCCTCCAACGAGGCGGTCGCCAAGCTCCGCGCCATGGACGAGGCCGGCAACGTCACCTGGGACGTCGTCGACGTGGTCGCCTCCGACGCCATCCGGCTCTGCGACGAAGGCCTGGCGATGGAAATCGACGCGGACGAGCAACTTGCCCCCGCACCGGACGGCACGCCGGCGTCCGAGGACTTCGGTGACCTGCTCGTCTCCGACTGCTTCATCCCGCAGATCGTCTACTCGACCACCTTCGGCTATCGGACAGACGTCGCCGAGTGGGACGGAAACGTGCCCGAAGACGTCTGTGCGGTGTTCGATACGGCAAGCTTTCCCGGCAAGCGCGCGCTCGAAAAGCGTCCGATCAACAACCTCGAATGGGCACTGATGTGTGACGGTGTCGCCGCCGCCGACGTCTACGACACGCTCGAGACGGACGAAGGCGTCGAGCAGGCGCTCGCGAAGCTCGAGTCGATCAAGGACGACGTGATCTGGTGGTCGGCCGGGGCGGAGACGCCGCAGCTGCTCGCCGACCAGGAGATCGTCATGGGCTCGACCTACAACGGTCGCCTCTTCTCGGTCATCGAGGAGCAGGATCAGCCGGTCGCGATGCTCTGGGACGCGCAGGTGTTCGACCTCGACGGCTGGATCATCCCCGCCGGTCTCAGCGAGGAGCGTCAGGCGCGCGCGCTGAACTACATCAAGTTCGCCACCGACACTCAGCGGCTTGCCGATCAGGCGCAATACATCTCCTACGGCCCGGCCCGCAATTCGTCGGCGCCGCTCGTCGGCCAGCACGCCGATCTCGGCATCGACATGGCACCGCACATGCCGACCGATCCGAACAACGCGAAGAACACCTTCCTCTACAACTACGAGTGGTGGGCGGACAATCGCGACGATCTCGACCAGAAGTTCCAGTCCTGGCTCGCCGGCTGATCCGCCTCGCGTGAACGGCGCGTCGGAGCTCGTCTCCGACGCGCTCCTCGCGCCCCGCTCCGGACACCCGTTCGGACACCTTTCGGAACACCCTCCCTGAGCGCACTCCGATGAACGAGCAAGCCGGCACGCTCGGTGGTTCCTCGCGGCCGGCCATCGCCGCCGCGTCGCCCTCGGTCCCGGTGCCGGCGAGCGACACCGACCTGCTCGTCACGCACGACGGGAAGCCGCTGGCGAGGAGCCTCGCGCGCGCCCTCCGTCGCGAGAAGCTGCGGGCACTGCTGCTGATCGCCCCGCTGCTCCTCTTCGTGCTGTTCTCGTTCATCCTGCCGATCGGCGACATGCTGTTTCGCTCGGTCGAGAACTCGATCGTCGAGCGCACCCTGCCCGGTACCGTCCGTGCGCTGCGCGGCTGGGAGGCGGGCGACGCCACCGGCGAGGACGCGCTGCCCGACGAGGCGGTCTTTGCCGCGTTGGCCGACGACATGATGCTCGCCCAGGAGCTCAAGATTCACACGCGGCTCGGCAGCCGCCTCAATTACGACCAGCCCGGCATCTCCAGTGTGTTCAGGAAGAGCGGACGCCAGCTGAAGAAGATGGACGACGAGGCGCTGGTGGACGCCTTCATCGCGCTGAATGCCGGCTGGAGCGAGCCCGGCGCCTGGGACACCCTCCGGGAGAGCGCGAGCTGGCCGGCCGCGTTCCCGCGAACCGCCATCGCCTGGTCGAACTGGCGCCGCTACGTGGCGAGCGAGGAAGGCGAGGACGTCGACCCGTCGAGTCTTCGGCCGTATCCGTTCACGTACGCCGCGCTGTATCACGACCTCTTGGCGATGCCTGCATCGACCCTGACGACATTGTCCACCGGCAACGACGCGGCGACCCCGTTGTTCGCGGGCGTGGCCGCGGCCTTGCCCGACTTTCCGGGCACCGACTATCGCGAGCGCTTCGTCGACATCGACAAGGGCTGGGGCAAGGTCGACAACTGGCGCGCCATCCGGCGGCTCTCGCCGACGATCACCGACGGCTACTTCCTCGCCGCCGTCGACGCGCAACGCTCGGCCGACGGCATCGAGATGAAGCCCGAGAACCAGCGGCTCTACCTGCTGCTGTTCGCGCGCACCCTGTTCCTGAGCCTGGTCATCACCTTCAGCTGCATCCTGCTCGGCTACCCGATCGCCTATCTCCTCGCCCACCTCTCGGTGCGATCCTCGAACCTCTTGCTGATCCTCGTGCTCCTGCCGTTCTGGACCTCGTTGCTGGTGCGCACCAGCGCCTGGAAGGTCCTGCTCCAGCAGCAGGGGGTGATCAACGACGTGCTGGTCTGGGCACGGGTCGTCGACGACGCCGGGCGGCTGGTCATGATCAACAACATGACCGGCACGATCATCGCGATGACGCACATCCTTCTGCCGTTCATGATCCTGCCGCTGTTCTCGGTGATGAAGACGGTGTCGCCGACCTACGTCCGCGCCGCGAAGTCCATGGGCGCGACCGACTGGACCGCCTTCCGTCGCGTCTACTTCCCGAACACGGTGCCGGGCATCGGCGCGGGCTCCATCCTCGTGTTCATCCTCTCGATCGGGTACTACATCACCCCGGAACTCGTCGGCGGCACGACCGGCGTGTTCATCTCGAACCGCATCGCGTACCACATCTCCTCCTCGCTCAACTGGGGACTGGCCGCGGCACTGGGGGCGATCCTTCTCGTGGTCGTGCTGGCGTTCTACTGGACCTACGATCGGCTCGTGGGCATCGACAACGTCAAGCTCGGATAGGGGGACGACGCCGTGAGCAGCCTGCCGCCGTATGCCAGCACCGGCCAGAGAATCTGGCACTACACGTTCCGCTACGTGATCTGCGGAGCGATCTTCTTCTTCCTCATCGCCCCGATCCTGATCATCATCCCGCTCTCGTTCAACGCGGAGAACTTCTTCACGTTCACGCCGGAGATGCTGGCGCTGAAGCCCGAGGGATACTCGCTGAAACACTACGCCGACTTCCTGAACAGCGGCGACTGGCAGAACGCGCTCAAGAACTCCTTCCTGATCGCTCCGGCGGCGACGGTGCTCGCGACCGCCTTCGGCACACTCGCCGCGATCGGTCTTTCCCAGAGCCATGTGCCCTTCCGGCGCGCGATCATGGCCATCCTGATCTCGCCGATGATCGTGCCGCTGATCATCTCGGCGGCCGGCATGTACTTCTTCTACTCGCGCATCGGGCTGCAGGGCACCTACCTCGGCGTGGTGCTCGCGCACGCCGCCCTCGGCACCCCCTTCGTGATCATCACCGTCACCGCGACCATGGTCGGCTTCGATCGGTCGCTGACACGTGCCGCGGCGAGCCTCGGGGCGGATCCGGTCCGCACCTTCTTCAAGGTGCAGATGCCGCTGATCGTGCCGGGCGTGGTCTCCGGCGCGCTGTTCGCGTTCATCACCTCCTTCGACGAGGTCGTGGTCGTGCTGTTCCTCGGCTCCGCCGGGCAGAAGACCCTCCCCTGGCAGATGTTCACCGGACTCCGCGAGCAGATCTCGCCGACCATCCTCGCCGTGGCGACGATCATGGTCGTGCTGTCCATCCTTCTGCTGTCGGTGCTCGAGATACTGCGACGCCGCTCCGAACGCCTGCGGGGGCTGAGCCCTGGCTGACTCCGCCCCCCGGTCGCGCGGCTTTCCGACCGGCGAGTTCGAGCATCGCCTGGAACGCGCCCAGCGGGCGATGGCACGGGACGGTGTCGATCTGTTGCTGCTCACGACCGAGGCCGACATCCGGTGGTTCAGCGGCTTCCTGACGGCGTTCTGGCAGAGCCCCACACGACCGTGGTTCCTGCTCGTGCCGGCCGGCGGCTTGCCGATCGCCGTGATCCCGACGATCGGCGAGACCTGCATGGCGCGGACGTGGGTGCGGGACATCCGCACCTGGTCGTCGCCCGATCTCGTGGACGACGGCGTCGGCTTGCTGGTCGAGACGATTCGGGAGATCGCCGGTCGCGGCGTGATGTCGGGAAACGTCGGCAGTGTCCGCATCGGCGTGCCGATGGGCGCGGGAACGCATGTTCGCATGCCGCTCGCGGAGCTCGAACGTCTGCGCGCCGCGTTGCCGGGAGGCGAGTGGCGCGACGCGAGCCCCACCCTGAACGCGTTGCGTGCGATCAAGTCCGAGCGCGAGATCGCGAAGATCCGTCATGTCTGCCTCGCCGCCTCTCGAGCGTTTGCCGCGCTGCCCGACATCGTCGCTGCGGGCATGCGCGACATCGAGGCGTTTCGGGCGTTCACGATCCGCTGCCTCGAGGAAGGCGTCGACGATGTCGCCTATCTCGTCGGTGCGGCGGGGCGGGGGGGGGGTACGACGACATCATCTCGCCCCCTTCCGGACGAGCGCTCGCCGCGGGGGACGTCCTCATCCTCGACACCGGCTGCATGCATGACGGCTACTTCTGCGACTTCGATCGCAACTGGGCGATCGGTGCGGTGGACGCAGCCGCTCACGACGCGTACCGCGTCGCCTGGGAGGCGACCGAGGCCGGGCTCGCCGCGGCGAGGCCCGGCGTGCGCTGCGACGAGCTGTTCGCCACGATGGACCGTGTCATGGCGCCGCACGCGATCGACGCGAGCGGTGGCGTGGGCCGGTCGGGGCACGGGCTCGGCATGCAGCTGACCGAGCCCCCATCGCTGATGGCGGGCGAGCGCACCGCGCTTCGTCCGGGCATGGTCATGACCCTGGAGCCCGGGTTCGCCTTCGCACCGGGGAAGGTGATGGTGCACGAGGAGAACATCGTCATCACCGAGGACGGCTGCGAATTGCTGAGCGAGCGAGCGGCGCCCGAACTGCCGGTCATCGGTGTCTGAGCGCATGAATCGCACGGCGCGGACGCGACGCGGGTAGCCCGAGGCGGACGAGACGCATGCAGCGTGAGGCCAGGCAAGTGATCGCGGCAACGCCTTCATCCGATGGAGCAGTGATAGATGGACACGATTGACGCGGTATACGACAGCGCTTCCGATCCCGGCCCGGCCGTGGGCCTCATCGTCCTGCAGTCCGACGAGGTCCTGGAGCACGAGCTCGCCGCCTGGTTGCCGTCCGGGTACCGACGCTTGCACACGCGCATTCCGAATGGCACGCGCGTCTGCGCCGATGCGCTCCGCGAGATGGAGCGAGACCTGCCGGGTGCCGCCCGACTCCTGCCGGCCGCGGTGTCCTTCGACGTGGTCGCCTACGGCTGCACGTCGGCGAGCACGCTGATCGGGGAAGCCCGGGTGGCGGAACTCGTCGGCGGCGTGGTGCCGGGCGCCGCAGTGACCAATCCGTTGACCGCGGCCAAGGCTCGGCTCGCGAGTCTCGGCGTCTCGCGCATCGGGCTGCTGACGCCTTACGTGCCGGACATCTCGCGGGCGCTCGTCGAGCAGCTGGAGGCGGCCGGCATCGAGGTCGGCCACGTCGCGACCTTCGACGAACAGGACGACCGGCGCGTCGCGCGGATCTCGCCGCGCTCCGTCTGCGAGGCACTGGTCGCGCTCGGCCGGCGCCGCGACTGCGATGCCGTGTTCGGTTCCTGCACCAACCTGCGCGGGCTCGGCATCCTCGACGAGGCCGCCGGGCGGACGGGCAAGCCCGTCTTCACCAGCAACGCCGCGCTCGCGTGGCACATCGAACAGCTCGTCACCGACTCCACACGATCGAAGACACCCTCATGACCCAGCCGCTACCGACCTTCGCCCCCGACTGGCAACGCGCGCTCGGCGCCGTGCAGGGCTGCCCGATTCACGCGCTCACCCCGCTGCGCACCATCGGGGTCGATGGCACCGACGTGCTGGTCAAGGAGGAGAGCGCACGCTTCGGCATCGGCTCGTTCAAGGCGCTCGGCGGCGTATACGCCGTGATGGAGGCGATGCGTGCGCAGCATGCGGCAGCCAGCGGCGGCGAAGGGTCGTCGCTGGCCGCGCTGTTCGACGATGACCGTCGCGCGGGGAATGCGGCGCTGACGTTCGTCTGCGCGAGTGCCGGTAACCACGGCATCGCGGTCGCCGCCGGCGCGGCCTTGCTCGGCGCCCGCGCCCGCGTCCATCTCTCGTCGGAGGTACCCGAGGATTTCGCGCAGCGCTTGCGCGGGCGCGGTGCGGAGGTGGTCCGCTCGGGTCATACCTACGAGCAGAGTCTCGAGGGTGCGCGTCGCGACGCCGACGGCAACGACGCCACGCTGATCGCCGACACCGCCTGGGAGGGCTACGTCGACGTGCCCGCCCGCATCATGGAGGGCTACACCGTGATCGGCGAGGAGTTGCGCGCCGCGTTCGAGCGACGCGGGTCATGGCCGAGCGACGTGTACCTGCAGGCGGGTGTCGGCGGGCTGGCCGGCGCGGTGACGTGGGTGATCCGCCATCGCTGGGCGGTGCAGCCGCGCATCGTCATCGTCGAGCCTGCGGCGGCGCCCTGTCTCGCGCGAAGCCAGGCGAGCGGTCGGTCCGAGACGGTGCAGGGTCCGTCGTCGACCATGGGCCGCCTCGATTGCAAGACCGCCTCTCCGCTCGCGGTCGATGCCCTCGCCGACGCCGACGTGGTCTACCTGACCGTGAGCGATGCGGCGGCCGAGGCCGCGGTCGCCGTGCTCGCCCGCCACGACCTGCCGACGACACCGTCCGGTGCGGCCGGGTTCGCGGCCTGGCAGGCCGAGCGCGAGGGCGGCGCGACAGCCGGCGACGCGCCGCTCGTGATCATCTCGGAGGGTGCGCTCGACGCGTGACCGTCGTGTCGAGTCGGACGCCTGCGTCATGATCCACTCGGAAGTGCGCCACTGCAGAGCAGTGCAGAGCAGTGCAGTGCAGAGCAGAGCAGAGCAGAGCAGAGCAGAGCAGAGCAGAGCAGAGCAGAGCAGAGCAGAGTGCAGGGCAAGGAAGCTCACCGAACTGCTGCGGCGTCCGGAGGGCAAGTCCCCCGAACTCGAGCGCGACCTGTCCCCGCCTGCGGGCGTACTGCGCAGAGTGGTCGCCGTCGCGAATGCATCGGGCGGCATCGTGCTGATCGGCGTAGAGGACGTGAACCATGCCGTGCGAGGTGTCTTCGAGCCGCTCGCGCCGGAGGAGCGGCTCGCAAGCCTCGTCAGCGACTCGATCAGGCGGACGGGCGTGCCGCGAGCGTTCCGCTCCTCGCCGCCTCCAGCATGCGCTCGCAGCCCTCGATCGTCATCGCGATCGGATTGCCGCCCGCCGACGGGTCCTCGATCGCCATGCTCGCGATGCGGTGCACGTCCAGCTCGTCGACACCGAGTTCGGGCAAGGTCGTCGGCACGCCGATCTCCGTTCGGGTCTCGAGCACCCAGTCCATGAAGCCGTCGAAGCCACCGGCGATGTCGAGCCAGCGGGCGAGCGCGACGATCTTGTCCTCGATGGCCGTGCGGTTCGCCTCGAGCACGTAGGGCGTGAACATCGCGTTGGTCAGCCCATGGTGGGTGTCGTGAACGGCACCGACCGGGTGGGAGAGTGCGTGGATGCCGCCGAGCCCCTTCTGGAAGGCGACCGCGCCCATGCCGGCCGCGGCGAGCATCTGCGCCCGTGCCTCGATGTCCGTACCGTCGACGACGGCGCGCGGCAGGAACGTCTTGACCAAGCGCATGCCCTCGAGCGAGATGCCGGCGGACATCGGGTGGAAGCTCGGTGCGCAGTAGGCCTCGAGGCAATGCACGAAGGCGTCGAAGCCGGTGCCCGCGGTCATCAGCGGCGGCAGCCCGACCGTGAGCTCGGGGTCCATGACGACGACCGCCGGCATCATCTTCGGGTGGAAGATGATCTTCTTGACGTGTTCGGCCTCGTTCGTGATGACACCGGCCCGACCGAGCTCCGAGCCGGTGCCGGCGGTGGTCGGCACCGCGACCACGGGGCGGATGCCGTCGGGGTCGGCTCGTGTCCACCAGTCGCCGATATCCTCGAAGTCCCACATCGGTCGGGTCTGACCGTGCATGAAGGCGATGACCTTGCCGGCGTCGAGCGCCGAGCCGCCACCGAAGGCGACGACGCCGTCGTGCCCGCCCTCGCGCATCGCCTCGAGTCCGTCCGCGACGTTGCCGTCGGTCGGGTTGATCCTGATGTCGCTGAAGATCGCGCCACCGAGCCGCGCCTCGTGCAGGGTCTGCAGCGCCGCGTCTGTCATGGGCAGGGCGGCGACGCCGGGGTCGGTGACGATCAGCGGATTACCGATACCGGCTGCACGACAGGCGTCAGCGAGCTCGTCGATGCGTCCGGCGCCGAAGCGCACGGACGTGGGGTAGCTCCAGTTGGCGATCATGTCCATGCGCTTGCGGTGCTCCGGCTTCAAGGGTCAGGTTCGTGTTCGTGTTCGTGTTCGTGTTCGTGTTCGTGTTCCGGTGCTGGACATCGGCCGACCGCTCGCGATCCCGCGGCAGGCAGGGTGCCGTCAGGCGGTCTCGATCCTGAGGTGAAAGCTCTTCGCTCGGGTGAGGGTCTGATAGCCGAGCGTGGACAGGGTCACGCCGCGGCCGGTCTCCTTCGTGCCGGTCCAGGCCAGGGCGGGGTCGAGGTAGTCGCACCGGTTCATGAACACGGTACCGGTCTCGAGTCGGTCGCCGAGGGCGACGGCGGCGTCGACGTCGCGGGTCCAGATGGCAGCCGTCAGGCCGAACGCCGAGTCGTTCATCAGGCGGATCGCCTCGTCGTCGTCGGCGACCTTCATGATCCCGACGACGGGGCCGAAGCTCTCCTCGCGCATCACGCTCATGGTGTGATCGACGCCGGTCAGGACCTGCGGTGCGACATACGCGGACCCGCGAGCGTCACGCTCGAACCGCGAGGCGTCGACGTGGACCGTCGCCCCGGCGGCGACCGCGTCGTCGATCTGCTGCCGGACGAAGTCCGCCGCTGCCGGCCGGATCAGCGGACCGAGCGTGGTGGCCGGATCCAGCGGGTCGCCCAGCACGAGCGCACGGGCGGCATCGCTGACGCCGGCCACGAACGCGTCGTACACGTCGGCATGCACGTACACCCGCTCGATGCCGCAGCACGACTGACCCGAGTTGAAGAAGGCGCCGTCGGCGATGTTCTCGATCGCGTGGGCGAGGTCGCAGTCGGGTCGCACATAGGCGGGGTCCTTGCCGCCGAGTTCGAGGCCGACGGGAACGAACGTGCCGTGGCCCGTCCCGTCACCGGTGTTCCCCGGCGAAGCCGAAGCCTGCCGCGCGGCCTGCTCGATCTCTCGTCCCGCCGGTACCGATCCGGTGAAGCAGACCATGTCGATGTCGCCCGATCCGATCAGCGCCGCGGTCGACGCATGATCCATCACGAGGTGCTGGAAGACGCCCTCGGGCAGACCCGCTTCCGCGAAGGCCTCGGCAAAGCGTTCGCCGACCCGGATCGTGTTCGAAGCATGCTTGAGGATCACCGTGTTGCCCGCCATCAACGCCGGCACGACCGAGTTCACCGTCGTCAGGTAGGGAAAGTTCCAGGGCGCGATGGTCAGCACCGTGCCGAGGGGCACGCGGCGGATGAATCGCCGAAAGTCAGCCTTGGCCCCCGGATCGACATCGGCGAGTGCGTCGGCCGCGATCGCGATCATGTGACGGGCGCGCTCCTCGAAACCGGCAAGCTCGCCACCCGCGAAGCGAACCGGACGACCCATCTGGTGCGCGAGCTCGACGTCGATCTCGGCGGAGCGACCCAGCAGCGCGTCGACGAAGGCGGAACAAAGACGGGCGCGCTCGAGGATCGGCGTGGCGGCCCACGGCGCCTGCGCGTCGCGAGCGGCGCGGCTCGCCGCGACGATCTCCCCGTCGCTCGCACAGGCGCGCTCTAGCCAGACGGCGCCGTCGATCGGCGAGACGCTGCGGATGGTCGGGCTCATGGTCACGTCGCCGTCGGTGGGAGTCGGGACGAGACTACTCGATCACGCCTGCAGGCGGAGACGGCGCGCCCGGCGCGCTCCGAGCGCTTGCCCTCAACCGCGCTCGAACAGACGCTGGCGTTCCCAGTCCGTCACGGCACGATCGTAGGCCGTCTGCTCCCAGCGCGCCGCGTGCACGTAGTGATCGACGACGTCGTCGCCGAACGCTTCCCGCAGCATCGCCGAGCCCGCCAGCGCCTCGGTCGCGGCGCGCAGCGTCAGCGGTATTTCCTCGGCGTTCTCGTTCGCGTAGGCGTCACCTTCGGCCGGCGGGCCGAGTTCCAGCTCGGCGTCGATGCCGGCCAGCCCGGCGGCGATCTCGGCCGCCATCGCGAGGTAGGGATTCAGGTCCGCCCCGCCCACGCGGCACTCGATGCGCACCCCCTTCCCGTTCGCGCCGCAGAGGCGGTAGCCCGCCGTGCGGTTGTCGAGCGACCAGACGGCGCGGGTCGGCGCGAAGGTGCCGGCGACGAAGCGCTTGTAGGAATTGATGGTCGGGGCGAGCAGGCAGGTGACCTCGGCGGCATGCGCGAGAAGGCCGGCGACGTAGCGTCGCATCAGCGTCGACATGCCGTGTTCGGCGTCAGGGTCGAAGAACACGCTCGCGCCGTCCCTGTCGATCAGCGACTGGTGGATGTGCGAGGAGCTGCCCGCGGAGTCGACATGCCACTTGGCCATGAAGGTCACCGCCTTGCCCTGGCTCCAGGCGATCTCCTTGCAGGCGTTCTTGACGATGACGTGTGCGTCCGCGGTGGCGAGCGCGTCGCCGTAGAGCACGTTGATCTCCTCCTGACCGGCGGAGGCTTCCCCCTTGGAGCACTCGACCGTGATGCCGGCGCCGGCGATGCCGTTGCGGATGCGTCGCATCACGCCTTCTTCCTTGGTCGTCTGGAAGATGTGGTAGTCCTCGTTGTAGGCGCTCGCGAGGTCGCGCTGGAGCCCCGCGTAGCCGCGCCGGTTCGCCTTCTCGTAGCTCGTGTCGAACAGGAAGAACTCGAGCTCGGTGGCCATCCGGGTCGCGAGTCCGCGTTCGGCGAGGCGCGCCAGCTGCCGCTTCAGGATGGCGCGCGGGGAGTGCGGCACGTCGCGGTGCGTCGCGTGGTCCTGCACGTCGCAGAGCACCATCGCGGTGCCCTCGAGCCAGGGCACCGGGCGAAGCGTCTCGAGGTCCGGCACCATCGTGTAGTCGCCGTATCCCGCCGCCCAGCTCGCCGAGGCGTAACCGTCCACGGTCTCCATTTCCTGATCGGTCGCGAGCAGGTAATTGCAGCCGTGTGTCTCCTCGAGCGCGTGCTCGAGGAAGAACGGCGCGTGAAACCGCTTGCCCATCAGACGTCCCTGCATGTCCACCTGGCAGACGAGGACGGTATCGATCGAGCCGTCGGCGGCGGCCTTGCGCAAGGCGTCGAGCGTGAGCGGGGCGGTCATCGGCGGGCTCCTGCAGGCGGTGCGGGGAACCCAGTATAGGCAAGGGCTCCGGACGCGCGGCGCTCGGCCTGTCGCGCCCGCGCTCGAGGGGCCGATCGGGGCTCGGCGCAGTAGACTGCTGCGCTCACCGTTCGAGCGAGTCCGCTTCCCATCGACGCTTCCCGAGTGCCTGCCGGCAAACCGTCCCGTGAACCGAACGGCGAGCCGGCTGTCGTGCCGCCGGGGCCGGGCGCCGCGACCGGGACCGGGGGCGCGGCGACCCCGCCGGTATCGACGCGCTTCCTGATCCCGGTGCTGTCGGTGGCCAACTTCGCCATCGGCCTGGGCGCCTTCGTCGTCATCGGCGTACTGGAGCCGATCGCGGCGAGCTTCGACGTCGATCCGGCCCGTGCCGGCCGGGTGATGACCGTCTACGCCATCGCCTACGCGATCGGCTCGCCGCTGCTGGTGGCGCTGAGCGGTGCCTTGTCGCGGCGTCGGGTGCTGGTCGCCGGGCTCGCCGCCTTCGCGGCCGGTGCGCTGGGTTCGGCGCTGGCGCCGAGCCTGCTCTGGCTGGAAGCGGCGCGGGTGCTCGCTGCCCTGGGGGCCGGGGTCATGACGCCGCTCGCCGCCGCCATCGCGATCGCCGCGAGCGCACCGGGCGAGCAGGGCAGGGCGCTCGCCCGGGTGTTTCTCGGCCTGACGCTGGCGCAGGTGCTGGGGGTGCCCGCCGGCAGCTGGATCGGCTACACCTTCGGCTGGCCGGCGGCCTTCGGGCTGGTCGTCGCGCTGACGCTCGTGACGCTGGTCGCGGTCCTCCGTGTCGTGCCGCGCGCACTCGCCTTCCAGGTAAACGATCTCGCGACCCTGCGCTCGGCACTGGCCGATTGGAAAAGCCTCGTCTCGGTGCTCTTCACGGCGACGTTCATCGCGGCCATCTACGTGCTCTACACCTATCTCTCGCCGCTGCTCTCCGCGACGATGGGGTTCGGGCGTGACGGCGTGACGCTGGTGCTCGTGATGTTCGGGATCGGAGCGGTGCTCGGCAACATGATCGGGGGTCGGCTGACCGACCGACTCGGGGCGTTTCGCACACTGGTGTTCGGCTGCGTGGCGATGGTCGTGTGCATGCCCCTGTTCTCGCTGCTGCCGATACCGGCAGTGGGGTTGCTCGTGCTGACCTTCGTCTGGTCCACCTGCGGCTGGTCGTTCATGGTCGCCCAGCAGACGCGGCTGGTCGAGCAGACGCCCGCCCGCCAGAGCGTCGTGCTCGCGCTGAACGCTGCGGCGATCTATGTGGGCGTCGCGGTCGGGTCGGCCATCGGCGGGAGCGTGGTACGGATGGCCGGACTGAGCGCGCTCGGGCTCGGCGCCGGCCTGTTCGGCCTGCTCGCGCTCGCGCACCTGCTGATCTCCGAGCGACTCGCCAACGCCCGATGAGCTGACGGTCGTGGGGGCGTCCTCGTGCATGAGGCGTGTCGACGGCGGGCGTCAGGCGGACGCCGACGGGATCGCCGATCTGCCGCCGTGCGACCGGTCCGGGTCCCGATGCGGGTTCGACGGCAGGGAAGCGTCGATGCAGACTCGACCTTCGACGGTCATGCAGCGGGCGGCGGTCGCGAGGTGGCCCGACTCGCTATGGTGTCGTGTCGATCGGCGCACCAGGCGGGTTCGGGATGGCCAGTGGTTCAGACGGTGGGGGCAGCACGTGTCGAGCGATCCGCGGCCTGTGCCTGGTGGGCGCGTTGCTTGCCGCCCCCGCCGGGCCCGTCATCGGTGCTGACGGAGGCGCTCCGGGCAGCGCGATCACCGGCTTCGAGCCGAATTTCGTCGTGTTCGGCGCCGACAGCTTCGCCATCGACGACGGCGCCGCCGAGGCCGGCGGCGAGAACTGTGACATCGCCTTCCAGCTCAGCTTCTCCCGCCGGCTCTCCGCGCCGCGCGGAATGCAGGGAACGCTAGGCGACCTGTTCGGCCGTGAGTCGCCGCTGTTCTTCGCCTTCACGCAGCGCGCCTGGTGGGACATCTGCAGGGATTCCGCGCCGTTCCGCGAGACGAACTACGCCCCGAGCCTGTTCCTGAAGGGTCCGCTGCCGTTCGCCGGTGAAGGCGCGGATCTGCTCGGGGGCTTCATCCATCAGTCCAACGGTGAGGACGGGGAGCGCTCCATCGGCTGGAACCGTCTGTTCATCAGGGCGCGCTGGCCGTTTGGCGAGACGCTGGACCGCATCGGCTTCGCGACCACCGACCGGCGTCGCTGGCTGGTCGATCTCGCGCTGTGGCAGCCGGTGTTCGACGGTGAACACGACACGGCCATCGTGCGCGCGGCGGGCTACGGCGAAGTCGTGCTGGCCTGGACGCCGGATCCGGACCTGCGGGTGCGACTGGCCCTCCGAAAGGGGGGCGGGCCGAGCCGCGCCGAGCGCGGCCGGGCCGAACTCGATGTCGTCTTTCCCATCCGTGGAACGGACGTGCAGGGGCTCGTGCGGTTCGCGAACGGCTATGGCACCTCGCTGGAGCGGGTCGGGACGCACGGCTACTCGGTGCGGGTGGGCGTGCTGTTTTCCGACGTCGGTGTTCCATCGCGCCGATAGGGCCTGCGCTCGCCGCGGCGGGCATGACGACGAACATTGCACGCTCGGCGGCGGTGCGTCGGGCAGGCAGGTAGACTGCGCCCATGTCCCTGACGCGCGTCTACGCGCCGACGCCGATGCCTGACCAACGTCTCGTCAACCGCGGGGTCCTGATCCTCGTGCTGATCGTGATCTCGGCGCTGTTCCTGCGGCTGATCGCGCCCTTCCTCCAGGCGATGTTCGTGGCCGCGCTGTTCGCCGCCCTGTTCACGCCGCTTTACGGACGCCTGCTCGAGTGGGTGGGCGGACGCCGCGGACTCGCCTCGTTCCTCACGCTGCTGGTCGCGCTCACCTTCGTGTTCGTGCCGGTCGTCCTGGTGCTCGGTGCCGTGGTCGCGCAGGCCGTGGACATCGCCGAATCGGCCCGCCCGTGGATCCAGGAGCAACTCACGACCCCCGGCACGCTGACCGGTCTGCTCGAATCCCTGCCCTTCCACGACCGCCTCGAGCCATTCCGCGAGACCGTCATCTCGCGACTCGGGGAATTCGCGACCGTGGTCAGCGGCTGGATCGTCGACCTGGTGCAGTCGATCACCCTGGGAACGGTCTCCGCGCTCGTGTCCGGGCTGATCGTGCTGTACACGATGTTCTTCTTCCTGATGGACGGCGATCGGCTGCTCTACTACATGCTGTACTACCTGCCCTTGAACGACGAGGACGAGACCAAGCTTCTCGCCCGCTTCATGTCGGTCACGCGCGCGACGTTGAAGGGCACCGCCGTCATCGGGGTGCTGCAAGGGGGGCTCGCCGGTCTCGCGCTATGGTTCGCCGGTATCCCGAGCGCCCTGTTCTGGGCCGTGGTGATGATGTTCCTGTCGGTCGTGCCCGGCATCGGCACCGCGCTGATCTGGATTCCGGCGGTCATCTATCTGGCGGTCGACGGCGCCTACGCCGCCGCCGCCGGGGTCACGGTCTTCTGCGCGATCGTGGTGGGGACCGTCGACAACGTGCTCCGGCCCAAGCTCGTCGGCAACGACACCCAGCTGCACGAGTTGCTGATCTTCTTCAGCACGCTCGGCGGACTGATCATGTTCGGGTTCATGGGCTTCGTGATCGGGCCGATCATCGCCGCCCTGTTCGTCACGGTCTGGGACCTGTACGGGGACGAGTTCAGGGACTGGTTGCCGACCACGGCCTTCCGCCCGCGCAGCGGTCCGGTCGAGCTACCGCATCAGCGGCTCAGGCGCGTCACCCACGACGATTCGAGTTCGCTCGAGTCCGGTCAGCCCGTGCACGAGGATCGTCCGGTGCCGGGGGGCGTCAAGGGCGATCCGGGAGGCTCTACCAGTTCTTCGGCAGCTTCCTGACCAGCGCGATCCGCCCGTCGCGAATCTCGACGTATTCGCCCTTGACCAACTCGGCCATGACCTTGCCGACCATCTCGCGCGACGCGCCGATCATGTTGCCGAGCTCCTGGTGGGAGAACTTCTTCGCGAGCATCGGCGCGTCGTCCTCGAACTCGGCGAGTTCCTGGAGCTTGTCCGCCAGCCGTCGGTAGACGTTGTCGAGGGCGAGGCTGCGGCTGCCGTCGGTGGCGCGGCGCAGTCGGCGGGTCAGCGAGCGGACGATGTTGATCGCCATCTCGGGGCTCTCGCGCAGGCAGTCGAGGAAGGCGACCTTGCCGATCATCAGCGCCGTGGACTTCTCGAGGATCGAGACAGAGGCCGAGCGCGGCTCGTCGTCGAGGAGGGCGATGTCGCCGATGACGGCGCCCGGCCCTTCCTGGTAGAGCACGAGCTCCTTGCCATCCTCGTCGCTGACGAACACCTTGGCCAGCCCGGACGTCATCACGTACATCGATTCGCCGATGTCGCCCTCGGTCATCAGCACCGCGTGTTTGCGGAAGGACAGCTCGCGTGCCTGTGCGGCCAGCAACGCGAGCTGCTCGTCGGTCAGGTGCTCGAAGAGCTCGACCTTGCGGAGCGTGGCGATCACGTCGGTCATCGGGAATCTCCGGGTAGGGACTCGCGGGTGCCGGGGCCGGCACCCGTCGCCGGGCCGGTCGCCCTGTCGTCGATCATAGCCGAGCGCCCGGATCGACAGGTGAGGCCCATGACCGGTATCGCGAGCCGTCGGTCGACGGGTCACGGGGCTGAGTTACACTTCGCCACGATCGATGAGCGGGCGGCGACGGACTGGTGCCGCTCGTTCCCGCCGGCCCGTCCGGTCCCCGACCACCTTCACAGAGATGCATCGCCATGAACGTCAGGAGACACGCCCTCGCGAGCCTCGTCGCCGCCCTCGCGGCCGGCCTCGGTGCCGGGCTGGGCGCGAACGGCAACGCGCAGGCCGCAGGCACCCTCGTGTACTGCTCGGAAGGCTCCCCGGAAGGCTTCGACCCGGCGCTCTACACCGCCGGCACGACCTTCGACGCCTCCTCGCGTCAGGTGTACAACAAGCTCGTCGAGTTCGGGCGCGGCACCACGGTCATCGAGCCGGCACTGGCCGAGAGCTGGGACGTATCCGAGGACGGTCTCGAGTACACCTTCTCGCTCCGGCCCGGCGTGAGGTTCCAGAGCACCGACTTCTTCACCCCGACGCGCGACTTCAACGCGGACGACGTCATCTTCTCGTTCGAACGTCAGATGGACCAGGAGAACATCTATGTCTCCGGTGGCGCCTGGGAATACTTCAACGGCATGTCCATGCCGGACCTCATCGCCTCGATCGAGAAGGTCGACGAGCTGACCGTCAAGTTCAATCTGAATCGCCCCGAGGCGCCGATGATCGCGAACCTCGCCATGGACTTCGCGTCCATCATGTCCAGGGAATACGCGGACGCGCTCGAGCAAGCCGGCACGCCCGAGCTCCTGAACCAGCAGCCTGTCGGCACCGGCCCGTTCGCCTTCGTCGCCTACCAGAAGGATGCGGTCATCCGCTACGCCGCCCACGCGGACTACTGGGCCGGCAAGGCGCCCATCGACGCCCTCGTCTTCGCGATCACGCCGGACGCCTCGGTGCGCTACCAGAAGATGAAGGCGGGCGAGTGCCACGTCACGCTGAACCCGAACCCGGCCGACATCGAGGCGATGCGCAGCGACGATCAGATCGAACTGCTCGAGCAGGAAGGCCTGAACGTCGGCTACCTCGCCTACAACACCAAGGTCGCCCCGTTCGACAACGTCAACGTCCGGAAGGCGCTGAACATGGCGATCGACAAGCAGGCGATCCTCGACACCGTCTTCCAGGGCTCGGGCAAGGCGGCCAAGAACCCCATCCCGCCCACCATCTGGTCCTACAACGACGCGATCAAGGACGACGCCTTCGATCCGGCGGCGGCGAAGGAGATGCTGGCGGCCGAGGGCGTCGAGAACCTCTCGATGAAGATCTGGGCGATGCCGGTACAGCGCCCCTACAACCCGAACGCGCGCCGCATGGCGGAAGTCATGCAGGAAGACTTCGCCAAGGCCGGTGTCACCGTCGAGATCGTCTCCTACGACTGGGCCGAGTACCTCGAGCGCTCGAAGGCGGAGGATCGGGACGGTGCCGTGCTGCTCGGCTGGACCGGTGACAACGGGGATCCCGACAACTTCCTCGCGGTGCTGCTCGGCTGCGACGGCGTCGGTGGCAGCAACCGCGCGCAGTGGTGCCACGAGCCGTTCGAGACGCTGATCCAGGAGGCCAAGACCATCTCCGACCAGGACGAGCGGACCGCGCTCTACGAGGAGGCGCAGGTGATCTTCAAGGAGCAGGCGCCGTGGGGCACGATCGCCCACTCGGTCGTCTACCAGCCGATCCGCAACGAGGTGAGGGACTGGAAGATCGACCCCTTCGGCGGCAACATCTTCTACGGCGTCTCGCTTGCCGAGTAGGGCGTCGCGCCATCGCGGGGGACGCCGCCGTGGGCGATCGCCACGACCCCTTCCGGGCGATCGCCCGGGCCGCCTCCGTCGATGCCGTCGCGCTCGTGCCGGGGGCGAACTTCACGCGCCTCTACGGGCACGAGTTCCACCAGAACGAGCGACCGCTGGTGGTGGTCGTGCCCGCGGAAGGGGCGCCCGCCGCCGTGGTACCGAACCTCGAGCTCGGCTCCTTCGCGGGCATCGGCTTCGAGGGCGAGGTGTTCGACTGGCGTGACCAGACGGGCTACCAGAGCGCTTTCGACGCCCTGTTCGCGCACCTCGGCGTCGGCTCGATCGGCGTCGAGGGTCAGAGCATGCGCGTGTTCGTCGAGCAGGCGCTGCGCCGCGGCGCGCGCGCCGGCTACCCGATCGGTGGCACGGAGACGAGCGGCGGCGGCGAGCTTCGGCTCGTCGACCTGCAGCGCGAGATCGCCGCCTTGCGGCTCCGGAAGAACGCGGACGAGATCACGGCACTCCGGCGCGCGATCCACACCACCGAGACCGCCCTTGCCGAGACCGTCGCCGAGGTCCGTGCCGGCATGACCGAGAAGGCGATCGAAAGCGTGCTCGTGCAGCGCTTGTTCGCCAACGGCGCGGACGACTTCGCCTTCCCGCCGATCGTCGCCGCGGCCGACAACTCCGCCCGGCCACACGCATCCGCCCGCGACGACTACGCGGTGCGCGCGGGGGACGCGCTGCTGATCGACTTCGGTGGACGACGCGGCGGTCTCTGCGCCGACATCACGCGCACCTTCTTCGTCGGCCACTGCTCGGACGCCCACGCCGCGATTCACGAGACCGTGCAGGCCGCCAATGCCGCAGGGCGCGCCGCGTCCATGCCGGGTGCGAGCGCGCACGACATCGACGAGGCGAGCACCGCCGTGCTCGAGGCCTCCGCGCATGCGAACCGCATCCGGCACAAGACCGGCCACGGGCTCGGGCGGGACATCCACGAGGACCCGTACATCATGCGCGGCAACGACGAGACCCTTGACCCCGGCATGGTGTTCACGATCGAGCCCGGTCTCTACGAGACGGGCGACATGGGCGTGAGGATCGAGGACGACATCCTGATCACCGAGCGCGGACACGAGTCGCTGACCGTCTTCGAGCGCGGGATCGCCATCTTGTGAGCATGCGCTGACATGGGCGGTTTCCTGCTGCGGCGCCTGATCACCTTCGTGCCGACCTTCATCGGCGTCTCGATCGTCTCCTTCTTCTTCATTCGCCTGTTGCCGGGCGATCCCATCATCCTGATGGCGGGCGAACGCGGCATGAGCGACGAGCGCTACGCGCAGCTCGCCGCGCAGTTCGGCTACGACCAGCCGCTGGTCATGCAGTACTGGGACTACGTGACCGGCATACTCCACGGCGATCTCGGTACCTCCTTCCGCACCAAGCGCCCGGTGTGGGACGAGTTCTTCGCGCTGTTCCCGGCCACCGTGGAGCTCTCGCTCTGCGCGATGGTGTTCGCGGTGCTGATCGGCCTGCCGGCCGGCATCGTCGCCGCCGTCCACCGCGGCAAGTGGCCGGATCAGGCACTGATGTCGAGCGCGCTGGTCGGCTACTCGATGCCGATCTTCTGGTGGGCGCTGCTGCTGATCATCCTCTTCTCCGGCATCCTCGGCTGGACACCGGTCTCGGGTCGCATCTCGCTGCTCTACTACTTTCCGGACGCCACCGGTTTCATGCTGATCGACAGCCTGCGCTCGGGGCAGAGCGGGGCGTTCGCCTCGGCCGTGCAGCACCTGATCCTGCCCACCATCGTGCTCGGTACCATTCCGCTCGCGGTGATCGCCCGCCAGACGCGCTCGGCCATGCTCGAGGTGCTCGGCGAGGACTACGTGCGCACCGCGCGGGCCAAGGGCCTGAGTCCGGCCCGGGTCAACGGACTGCACGCACTCCGGAACGCCATGATCCCGGTAGTCACGGTCATCGGGCTCTCGGTCGGCACGCTGCTGGCGGGCGCGATCCTGACCGAGACGATCTTCTCCTGGCCCGGCATCGGCAAGTGGATGGTCGAGTCGATCAACGGGCGCGACTACACCTCGGTGCAGGGCGGGCTGCTCATGATCGCGCTGATCGTGATGCTCGTGAACCTGGCGGTCGACGTCACCTACGGTCTCATCAACCCGAAGGTCCGCAAGGGATGAGCGCGAGCGAGCCCGTGACGGCGAACGTCGCCTCCGATGCGCCGGGGCGTCCCGGACGCTTCCGGGAGTTCTGGCGCTACTTCCGCGAGAACCGCGGTGCCGTGGCAGGTCTCGTGGTATTCGCGTTGTTCATCGTCGTGGCGATCCTCGCCGACGTGATCGCGCCGCACTCCCCGACCCAGCAGTTCCGGAGCGCGCTGCTGCAGCCGCCATTCTGGCAGGAGGGCGGCACGACCGATTTCCTGCTCGGCACCGACCCGCTCGGTCGCGACATGCTTTCGCGGCTGATCCACGGCACGCGCTACTCCTTCTTCATCGGCGTCATCGTGGTCTTCATCGCCGCGACGTCGGGCATCCTCCTCGGGCTGATCGCGGGGTTCGCGCGCGGCTGGGTGGACACGCTGATCATGCGGCTGATGGACATCCTGCTCGCCTTTCCGAGCCTGCTGCTCGCGCTGGTCATGGTCGCGATCCTCGGCCCCTCGCTCACCAACGCGATGATCGCGATCGCGATCGTGCTGCAACCGCATTACGTCCGCCTGACGCGCGCGGCCGTGCTCGGCGAGCGCGCCAAGGACTACGTGACCAGTGCGCGCGTGGTCGGGGCATCACGGCTGCGGCTCATGTTCGTCACGGTACTCCCCAACTGCCTGGCGCCGCTCATCGTGCAGGCGGCGCTGTCGTTCTCGACGGCCATTCTCGACGCCGCGGCGCTCGGCTTTCTCGGACTCGGTGCGCAGCCGCCCACGCCGGAGTGGGGCACGATGCTCGCCGACTCCCGCGAGTTCGTGCTGCGCGCCTGGTGGGTGGTGACGCTGCCCGGCATCGCGATCCTCGTGAACGTGCTCGCGATCAACCTGATGGGCGACGGTCTTCGCGACGCGCTCGATCCGAAGCTCAAGCGGAGCTGACGCCGATGACGCTTCTCGACGTGAAGGGACTGTCGGTCGACTTTCGCACGGCGAACGGACGCTTCCGCGCCGTCGATCGCGTGGACGTCTCGGTCGAGCGCGGCGACGTGCTCGCGATCGTGGGGGAGTCGGGCAGCGGCAAGTCGGTGTCGATGCTCGCGCTGATGGGGCTCTTGCCCTGGACGGCGGACATCACGAGCGAACACATGAGGTTCGACGGAACCGATCTCGCGCGGGCCGACGCCCGCACCCGGCGCCGTCTCATCGGGCGCGATGTGGCGATGATCTTCCAGGAGCCGATGTCGAGCCTGAACCCCTGCTTCACGGTCGGCTTCCAGATCCGCGAGGCCTTGAAGGCGCACCTCGAGCTGTCGAGGAAGGCGCGTCAGGCACGGGCGATCGAACTCCTCGAGCTGGTCGGGCTGCCCGAGCCCGAGCGGCGCCTGCGTGCCTACCCCCACCAGCTGTCGGGCGGCATGAGCCAGCGCGTCATGATCGCGATGGCGATCGCCTGCCAGCCGAAGCTGCTGATCGCGGACGAGCCGACCACCGCGCTCGACGTGACGATCCAGGCGCAGATTCTCGAGCTTCTCCTGGATCTGCAGAAGGAGACCGGCATGGCGCTGGTGCTGATCACCCACGACATGGGCGTCGTCGCCGAGACCGCGCGGCGCGTCTCGGTCCAGTACGCGGGGCAGAAGGTCGAGGAGCAGGGCGTGCACGCGCTGTTCGACGAGCCGCGCCATCCGTACACGGCGGCACTGCTCGCCGCGCTGCCCGAGCGCGCGACCACGCGGCGGCTGCCGTCCATCCCGGGCGTCGTGCCGGGCCAGTTCGATCGGCCCACGGGCTGCCTGTTCTCCCCGCGCTGCACGTTCGCCGACGAGCGGTGCCGGCGCGTTGCGCCTGACGTCGCCGCCGCGTCGCTCGGCGTCGCACGTTGTCACTACCCGCTGGTGAACGGCGTGGCGCAGAAGGCCGCGTCGTGACGATGACGGGCAGCGACGGGGGCGCTCCGCGCGACAGGGCGAGCAGCGCTCCGCGCGACGGGTCGAACGGCGCCGCCCCGGGTGGCGAGTCGACGGGCGGCGAGTCGACGGGCGATCCGGCGCGACCGCTGATCGATGCCCGCGGCCTGAGCCGACGCTACACGGTGTCGGGCGGTCTGTTCGCCAAGCAGGCGACGGTGCGCGCGCTGGAGGATGCCTCGTTCACCCTGTCCGCCGGTCGCACGCTGGCCGTGGTCGGCGAGTCCGGCTGCGGGAAGTCGACGCTCGCGCGCGTGGTCACGATGATCGAGACGCCGAGCGATGGCACGCTGGAACTCGACGGACACCGGGTCGAGGCGGGCGGCTTGCTCGACGACGAGACTCGGAGCGCGCTGCGCGCCTCGGTGCAGATCGTCTTCCAGGATCCCTTCGGTTCGCTGAACCCTCGGCAGACGATCGGTCGCATTCTCGAGGAACCGGTGCTGATCAACCGCCCGGACGTCTCGGCCGAGGAGCGCGGACGTCAGGCGCGCGAGATGCTGGTGCAGACCGGCCTCCGACCCGAGCACTACGATCGCTACCCGCACATGTTTTCCGGCGGGCAGCGACAGCGCATCGCCGTCGCCCGAGCGCTGATGCTCGAGCCGCGCGTTCTCGTGCTGGACGAGCCGGTGTCGGCCCTCGATCTCTCGATTCAATCGCAGGTGCTGAACCTGCTCGTCGAGCTGCAGGAGCGGCTCGGGCTCGCGTACCTGTTCATTTCGCACGACCTGTCGGTGGTGCGACACATGGCCGACGACGTCATGGTCATGTACCTCGGGCGCGTGGTCGAGAGCGGCTCGGCGGAAGACGTGTTCGCGCACCCGCGCCACCCCTACACCGAAGCCCTCCTGTCGGCCACCCCGATCGCCGACCCCGCGCGCGAGAGGACGCGCATCCGCCTTGTCGGCGAGCTGCCCTCGCCGCTCGACCCGCCCTCGGGCTGCGCCTTTCACCCGCGCTGCCGCAAGGCCGCGGGGACGTGCCGCGAGGAGCGACCGACGCTCGCGCCCGAGGCCGACGGGCGAACCGGTTCGATGCATCGCGTCGCCTGTCATTTCCCGGTCGGGGACGAGACCGGTGACCTCCGACGCACGGACCACGCCGACCGCTGAAGCCTTTCACCAACCCGTCAGGAACGCTCGCCGATGACGATCCTTTCCGCGCCGATCCCGATCTTCCGCATCTTCGACGAGGCGAAGGCGCGTGAGTTCTACGTGGACTACCTGGGGTTTCAGGTCGACTTCGAACATCGCTTCGATGCCGACGCCCCGCTCTATCTGCAGCTCTCGCGGGGAACCTGCGTGCTGCACCTCTCCGAACATCACGGCGATTGCAGCCCGGGCGGAGCGGTGCGCATCGAGACCGAGGCGCTCGACGGGTTTCACGCCGAGCTGAGGAGGCGTCCGTATCGATACGCCAGGCCGGGGATCGAGAGCCGGCCGTGGGGGCGGGACATCACGATTCTCGATCCCTTCGGCAACCGACTGATCTTCAGTGAGTCCGGCGACTGATGCCGAGTGCTCGTGGTCGACGCCGTGGCCGACGCCGTGGATGACGAAGCGGTCGCACGATGCGTAAGGGAACCGCGCAGCGGGTCCGACACCGTGTCGCGTACCCTCGACGCCTCGTCCCGCAACTTCCCGTGCCGACCATGACTCCCTTGAAGACGCTCGTCGCCGGCATCGGCCACATGGGTCGCAGCCATGCGCTCGCCTGCCACGCCCACCCGGGGTACGAGGTCGTCGGGCTGGTCAATCGCTCGGCAATCGCCCTGCCACCCGAACTCGCCGCCTGTCCGCTGCACCACGACTTCCTGCGCGCGCTCGAGGAAGTCGACTGCGACGTCGTGTCGATCAACACCTACTCGGACACGCACGCCGACTACGCCGTCGCCGCCCTCGAGCGCGGCCGTCACGTCTTTCTCGAGAAGCCCATGGCCACGACGGTGGCGGACGCCGAGCGCGTCGTCGCCGCGGCGCGCGCGAGCGGTCGCAAGCTCGTGGTCGGGTACATCCTTCGGCATCACCCGTCGTGGATACGCCTGGTCGAGGAGGCGCGTGCGCTCGGTGGTCCCTTCGTGTTCCGCCTGAACCTCAACCAGCAGTCGTCGGGTGAGCACTGGGCAACGCATCGCCGCCTGATGGCATCGATGTCACCGATCGTCGACTGCGGCGTGCACTACGTCGACATCATGTGCCAGATCACGGATGCCAGGCCGGTCTCGGTGAGCGGCATGGGGGTGCGCCTCTCCGACGAGATCGCCGAGGACATGTACAACTACGGGCACTTCCAGGTCCGTTTCGACGACGATTCGGTCGGCTGGTACGAGGCCGGCTGGGGACCGATGATGTCCGAGAGCGCCTTCTTCGTGAAGGACATCGTGACCCCGAGGGGCGCGGTCTCGATCGTCGTCGACGATGGCGCGGGCTCTGCCGACATCGACACGCACACGAAGACCTCGCGCATCCGAATCCACCGAAGCGAGCTCGATGCCGACGGGCACTTCACGACGCCGGACACGTTGCTCGACACCAGCGACGAGCCGGACCATCAGGGCTTGTGCGATCGCGAGCAGGCGTACCTGTATCGCACGATCACCGAGGACATCGATCTCACGCGGCACCACCGTGACGCGGTCGAGTCGCTGCGCGTCTGTCTGGCCGCCGACGAAAGCGTGCGCTCGGGGAAGACGCTGACGCTCTAGTCGGCAGGCTGGCGCCGATCATGCCGGACGCATCGGAAAGCCGGCCGAGCGGGTCGCGTCCTCCCCGGGGCGTCACGGGATCGGTGTCCGTCAGCGAGTGCCACGGGAGCAACCTGCGGACACGCATCGCGTCAAGTTGCGTGAGCAGACTGTCCTCCGAACGGCGTGTCATGGCGTCGAAGCCTGCGCGTCGGGCGGCCCCGACATCGGAGTTCGCGTCGTCGGAGAGGTGGAGGAGGAAGTCGTCGAACGCTCCCTGGGCCAGCTCCTCGGAGGCATGGGAGTCGAGGCCGTTGCGCTCGACCCTATCGGCCCACGGGGACGCCCGTGAGGGCAGTCGCGTGACGAGGCTGATCGGCCGCGCGTCGCCCGTCTCTCATTCGAAGCGGGCTGCAAGCGTGGGCCAGCCTTGTCGGCCGAGTGGTAGTCTCTGTGGTGTCGACCTCACCGCCCCTGGCGATCATCAGCGTGCCGACCAACCTCGACATCGACTACATCGAACTGCCCGCCTCCGACTTCGACGCCGTCGAGGCGTTCTACACGTCGGTATTCGGCTGGACCTTCGAGGACTACGGGCCAAAGTACCGGGCATTCAACGCCGGGCGGCTGGACGGTGGCTTCTACAAGGCCGATGTCACGTCCTCGCAAGAGGCGGGCGCCGCGCTCGTGATCTTCTACGCCGAGGCGCTCGAAGCCGTGCAGGCGTCGGTGACAGAGGCCGGTGGTTCGATCCTGAAGCCGATCTTCGACTTTCCCGGCGGGCGCCGCTTCCAGTTCACCGATCCGCACGGCAACGAGCTCGCGGTCTGGTCGGATCGCTGACCGGCGGTCTGCGGCGCCCGGGATCAGCAGGGGGGCGTCAGATCTGTCTCGGTGATTCCGACGCTCGGTGCCTGGTAAGTGAACTCCGCGTCGTCCACGCCGATGTAGTCGATGACGAGCGTGGTGCCGGACAGGCTCAGCTCGGCACTGTCGAAAGGTGCGACGCGATTCATGAAGACGCGCTCGCCGGTCACGTCGAGCTCGACAAAGCCGCCGCTCCCCGGACGGACGTAGCAGTTGTCACCGCCGTTCAGGTCGTCGAGGTCGTAGAGCAGCACATCGGCCCGGCCATCGTCACCGCGTTCGCGGATGACGAGGCTGGCAACGTCGCCGTCCTGTCCGTCCCAGTTGCCGGTCAGGTCGTAGACGCCGACGAACGCATCGATCGGGTTGGGCCCCGTGGGGGGCGCGTTCACGAAGTCCTCGCCACCGTCACCGGCACCGCCACCGCCGCAGGCCGACAGCATGGCCAGACCCGCTGCCAGCGTCAGGCTGCCGAGAAGCCGCGTTCCTCGCCGTGAGGGGACGCCCGACGCGGGCGACGAGGGGCCTGGCGACGGCGCACCGGCCGAGGCATCCGACGGGTCGGCGCGTGCGGTCACGCATGACGGATCGGGGCGAACGGAACGAGCGAGCGACGTGGGCGACGTGGGCGACATGTAAACGAGCTCCGGGATGGACAAGAGACGGCAGGCAGCGATCGTGCCGGGTCATCGGCCGCACGTCCAAGCCGCCTCGCCGCCGGCAGCCTGGCCGTGAACCGCTGAACGGCAGCGGAACGTGGCTGACTCGACACAGGGAGCGCGCGGCGGCGCATCGCCGTGACCGCTGACGTCACGGTACGCCTCACCGTGCATCGGTCCGGATCGCGTTGCATTTCTTGACGATCGTGGATCCGATCGCGTCGTGTCACTCCCCGGTATCTCGATCAGTGCAGCGCGGTTTCTCGCTCTCCGCGTTCGTCGAACACATGGCATCGCTCCCGGCGCAGGCCGAGCGTCACCGGCTCCCCCGGGCGGAACGCCTGCTCGCCGTCGAGCTTCGCCACGAGGGTACGACCGTCAGCGAGCTCGACGTGTACGAAGGCCTCGCCACCGAGGTGCTCGAAGACCTGCACGGTACCCTCGAGCGTCGCCTCGCCGTCGCCTGCCGGTTCGCCCTTACCGCGACGCATCAGATGCTCCGGGCGCAGTCCGAGCGTCACCGGGCCATCGGCAAGGGTCGTCGCGCACAGCGGCGCCTCGCCGAGACGGACCGTACCGGCGACGGCCCGTGCGTCGAGGAAGTTCATCGCGGGCGATCCGATGAAGCCTGCCACGAAGCGGTTGGTCGGCGCGCGATAGAGCTCGAGGGGCGTGCCGACCTGCTCGACCCGGCCGGCACGAAACACCACGATGCGGTCGGCGAGAGTCATCGCCTCGACCTGATCGTGCGTGACGTAGACCATCGTGTTCGCGAGCCGCTGATGGAGCTTCAGGATCTCGACGCGCATGTGCACGCGCAGCGCCGCATCGAGGTTCGACAGCGGCTCGTCGAACAGGAACACGCGCGGCTCGCGCACGATCGCCCGTCCGATCGCCACCCGCTGACGCTGGCCGCCGGAGAGTTCGCGCGGCCGACGGTTCATCAGTTCGTCGAGTCCGAGAATCTCGGCGGCGGCGTTCACGCGTCGCTTGATCTCCGCCCTGTCGACCCCGGCGTGCTTGAGCGCGAAGCCCAGATTGCCGCGAACGTCCTTGTGCGGGTAGAGCGCGTAGCTCTGGAAGACCATCGCGATGCCGCGATCGGACGGCGGCAGGTGGTCGACCGGATCGCCCCCGATGCGGATCGCGCCGCCCGACAGTGTCTCCAGCCCCGCGATCATGCGCAGCAGCGTCGACTTCCCACAACCCGACGGGCCGACGAAGACGACGAGTTCCCCGTCGGCGACGTCGAGACTCACGTCGTGGATGACGTCGGTCGTGCCGAAGGCCTTCCGGACATCCGCAAGCTCGAGCGTGGCCATGGCGTCAGCGTTCCTGTCGGGTGAAAGGCGAGTGCGTCGCCCGAGGCATCGAGCGGAGGCCTGCGGTCATGCGTCGTCAGCCCTTGACGGCGCCGGCCGTGATACCCCGGATCAGTTGCCGGGAGAAGATGACGTACAGGACGAGCACCGGCAGGATCGCGACCGAGAGGGCGGCGAGCACCGCGCCCCAGTCGACGGTGTACTGACCGATGAACTGCTGAACGCCGAGCGTCACCGTCCGGGTGTTCTCACCCGGCGAGAGGATCAGCGGGAACCACAGGTCGTTCCAGATCGGGATCATCGAGAACACCGCCACGGTCGCGATGACGGGGCGCACCAGCGGCAACACCACCTCGAGGAATATCCGGTATTCGGACAGGCCGTCGATGCGCGCACTGTCCTTGATCTCGTGGGAGACCGAGCGGAGGAACTCGGAGAAGATGAAGATCGCCACGGGCAGGCCCTGCGCGGTGTAGACGAGGATCAGAGCGGTCAGCGTGTTGGCGAGTCCGAGATCGACGATCAGGTTCAGAAGGGCGACCGTGCCGAGGCGGATCGGCACCATGATGCCGAGGATCAGGTACAGCCCGATCAGCGTGTTGCCCCGGAAGCGGTATTCGGTCAGGGCGTGCGCGGCCATCGCGCCGAACAGCAGAATCAATGCAAGGGAGACCCCGGTCACCGTCAAGCTGTTGCCGAAGAACAGCGGAAAGTCGCTGTTGCTCAACACGCTCGCGTATCCCTTGGCCGAGAACGCCTCGCCGGTGGGCAGGCCGAGCGGTTCGCCGAAGATCGCCTTCCGACTCTTCCAGCTGTTGAGCACGATCACGAACAGCGGGAACAGGGCGAGCGCGGTCCAGCCGAGGAGGATGACGTGGATCGTCGTCGCCGAGAGTCGCTCCCGGACGATCACCGGCTCGCCCTGCGCCCCGGGCGCATCAGCTCTCGTACCGCTGCAGTCGGCGTTGGACGCCGAAGAGGTAGGTGCCGACGCCGACCAGGATGATGAAGAACAGCATCGAGGCCACCGTCGCGCCCATGTACACGTCGCCGAGCTGTGACTGGAAGCCGAAGAAGCTCCGGAACAGGAAGGTGCCCATGACGTCGGTCGCGTAGTCGGGGCCGGCAAGCCCGCCCTGGATCGCGTAGATCAGGTCGAAGCTCGCGGTGAAGTTGCCGATGTAGGTCAGGATGCCGACGAGCCCCAGCGTGGGCAGTATCAGCGGGAACTTGACCTTCCAGAAGATCGCCCAACCGCCGAGCCCGTCGATGCGCGCCGCCTCGATCGTCTCCTCGGGAATGTTGATGAGCGCGGCGTAGAACAGCATCAGCGGGATGCCGACGTACTGCCAGATCGAGATCAGCGTGACGGTGACCAGCGCGCTCGATTCGAGCCCGAGCCAGGGGCGGAACCAGGCACCCAGGCCGATGGCCTGCATCGCGTCGGGCGTGATGCCCCACAGCGGCGACAGGATCAGCTGCCAGACGAAGCCCACGACGACGACCGACAGCAGCGTCGGCAGGAAGAAGATCGTCCGGTAGGTCGCCGCTCCGGTCAAGGTCGGCAGGCTAAGCAGGGCGGCGAGGGCCAACGCGATCGGGTTCTGGATGAGCATGTGCATCGCGAACAGCACGACGTTGTTCCAGAAGGCATTGGCGAAGCGCGTGGCCCAGTAGGGCTCGCCGAACAGCCGCACGTAGTTCGCGAACCCGACGAAGCCGCTGCCGCCGCCGGTCTCCTTCGCATACAGCGACAGGCGCAACGACTCCACGATCGGGTAGATCGCGAAGACCGTGTAGATGATCGTCGCCGGCGCGAGGAAGACCAGGATGTACCAGCGGATCGGCCGTCGAGCGAGCTTGTCGGGCTGCTGGTGGTCATCGGAGGGGATGCTCACGGCTTGCTCGTCAAGCCTGGCCCCGGGCAGTAATCGACGCCGGAGCCTCTCGACGGTCCGTCGAGTTTCTCGATGAGCCTTCTGCGCCGAAGCCGAATCGGGTTCAGGGCTTGTACCAGCCGTCCAGGTTCGCCTGCGCCTCGGCCGCCGCGTCCTCGGGGGTCATCGTTCCGTTGATCACGTTGGCGCTCAGCGTCCAGAGCTGGGTGTCGAGGGTCGGCTCACCGCGCGAGAGGATCTGGTGGGCGACGCGGATCGTCGACTCGCAGGCGCCCCGCATGTCGAGGAATTCCTCGGCGAGGGGGTTCTCGACATCGACGTCGTGGCTGGAGAGCGAGAAGAAGCCCGGCGCGGCGTTGGTCAGGAGGCCGGCGAATTCGCTGCCGGTGGTCCATTCGAGGAAGGTCTGGACCGCCTCCTCGTTCTCGGTCGCCTTGTTCATGCCGATGCCGATGTCGGTGTGGTCGCTGAGGTAGCAGGTGCCGTCCGCGTCGAGGGTGGGCGGGGCGAAGGCGCCGAGTTCGAAGTCGGCGTTCTGCTGGAAGCCGGTGATCTCCCAGGAGCCGGTCGGGTAGATCGCCGCGCGGCCGAGCGTGAACAGGTTCTGGCTGTCGGTGTAGCCCTGCGCCTGATAGCCGTTGCCGAGATACGGCGTCCATGTCGCGAGCTCGCGGAAGGCCTCGACGTAGGGCTCGTCGGTCAGTCTGGCGTCGCCCGCGATCAGCGCGTTGCGACCTTCCTCGCCTTTCCAGTAGGCGGGGCCGATGTTGGTGTAGCCCATCGTCGCCGCCTCCCACTGATCCTTCGTGCCCAGGGCCATCGGGATGTAGCTGCCGTCCTCCTTGATCGCGTCCAGCACGGCGTGGAACTCGTCCGTGGTGCCCGGCACCGCGAGGCCGAGCTCGGCGAAGGCGTCCTTGTTGTACATGAAGCCGTGGATGACGGACGCCATCGGCACGCAGAACGTGGCCGAGCCGTCGTCGGTGGACCAGGCGGCGCGGGCGACGTCGGCGAAGTTGTCCTGCAGTCCCGGCAGGTCGGCGATGTCCGCCAGGTAGCCGTCTTCGTACAGCGCGAGCGGATTGTCGAAGGGGCGACAGGTGATGATGTCGCCCGCCGTGCCGCCGGCGAGTCGCGCATTCAGGGCGGCGTTGTATTCCGTCGGGGCGGTCGGCTTGAACTGGACGTCGATGTCGGGATGGGCCGCCTCGAACACGGGCAGGATCTGCTCGTCCCAGATCGCCTGATCCTCGACCCGCCAGCTCTCGATGGTCACCGTGGTCGCGGCGAAGGCGGGAACGACACTGCCGGCGGCCAGAGCGGCGGCAACGGCGAGCAGGACAGGCCGGATCGGATGGCCGGCAGACAGTCGTCGGGAGGCGGATCGGTTCATCGGCAGGGCTCCATCGAGAAAGACGAGACAGACGTACCGATGGTATCCGCATCGACACCGCGCGTAAAATCACCCGATAGCCCGAGGGTGAAGGGGTGGAAATGGGTCGTCCGGATGAGGAAGCGGTCGTCGACTGCGTCGTTGCCGACGGAGGCGCGACCCGGTGCAGGCTCGCCGCCTTCGACGCGACCGGGCGTCGTCTGGCCGAGGCCATGGTGGACTCGCCGGCGAGCCTGACGTCCGGGGAATCGTCGGCGTGGGCGAGCTTGCGCGGTGGTATCCGGCTGCTGGGCAAGGCGCTCGGAAAGCCGGATCCAGCCTGGATGCCGACGCTCCTCGTGTTCGGTCTCGCGGGCTCGCTGCAGGACGAACGGCGCGCACGCTTCCTTGCCCTCGTCGCGCAGGACGCAGGTCCCGCCACGCGTTGTCGTCTGGTGACCGACGGTCATGCTCAGTTGCTCGGCGCCAGCGGCGGTCGGCCCGGCATCTGCCTCGCCGTCGGTACCGGCAGTGTCGTGCACTGGCTCGACGCGGACGGGACGAGCGGCATGGCCGGTGGCTGGGGATTTCCCGTCGGGGACGAGGCTTCGGGCGCGTGGCTCGGCGCGCGACTGTTGCAGCACTACGTCTGGTATCGCGACGGCGAAGCGCAGGGCTCGCCGTTGATGGGCTTGCTGGACGAGAGGACGGGCGCGAACGTATCGGCGATCCAGCGACTGACCACCGAATCGCGCTCCACCGTTCAGGCGGCCCTCGCCCCGCTCGTGATCGAGGCCGCGGCGCTTGGGGACGTGCTTGCATCGTCGTTGCTCGATGAAGGCGTCGACTGGTGTGTGCGGCTGATCGCACGTGCCCCGGCCGGACTGCCCGTCCACCTCGTCGGCGGACTGGCCGACGCCTATGCGCCGCGTCTGGCAGCGCGTCTGGACGCGCGGCTGGCGCCGCCTCGCGGTGACGCGCTGAACGGACTGTTCATGCTGGCCGGGGATCGAGACGCGTGAGCGAGGCGAGCGAGATCGTCGGGCATTTCTGCACGGGCGATGGCTGGCTGTCAGCGCGCTGTCGGCACGACGCCCGGGTGATCGAACTCCTGCCCGAGGCGGTGCCGGATGCGGGGTCGTGGTTCCTGCCGGCGGCGGTCGATCTGCACGTGCATGGCGGGGGGGGGCACGACGCGATGGAGGGGGAGGAGGCGATTCGCGGGATGCTCGCGGCGAGCGCGGCGGGCGGTACGGGCGCGCTGCTCGCGACCTCGGTGACCGCGCCGTTCGCCGACATCGACGCCTTCATCGATGCGGCCGAGCGCGTCATGGCCGCGCCCGACATCGGGTCGGCGACGCTGCTGGGCGTGCATCTGGAGGGGCCGTTCGTCAACCCGGGCAAGCTCGGCGCCCAACCGCCGCACGCGGTACCGCTCGATCCGGGACAGCTCGAGACGTGGCTCGCGCGGCCCGCGGTGCGCGTGGTCACCTATGCACCCGAACTCGATCCGGACAACGTCGTGCCGATGCTCGCCGACCGCCATGACGTGCGGGTGCAGATCGGCCACACGCTCTGCCGCTGGGCAGAGGCGCGCGTCGCCCTTGCCGCCGGCGCCGGCACCACGCATCTCTGGAACGCGATGAGCGGCGCGAGCCATCGAGGCGGTGGGGCCGCGGTCGCCGCCCTGGCCTACGCCGAACACGCCGAGATCATCATGGACGGCATTCACGTGGAGCGGGCGGCCTTCGAAGCCGCCCGTCGCGCGGTGCCGCTCCTGTGCGGCATCACCGACGCCACGGCGGCGACCGGCATGGCGGACGGCCACTACCGGCTCGGCTCGCTCGCGGTCGAGAAGCGCGGCACTCGGGTCGTGCTGTCAGACGGCACCCTGGCCGGAAGCTGCCTGACCCAGCGGCGCGCGCTCGAGGTGCTGCGCGAGTGGGACATGGACTGGGCGGACATCAGTCGCCTGACGAGCACCTCGCCCGCACGCTGGATCGGCGCGGAAGGCCTCGGGCAGATCGCCGTCGGGGCGCGAGCGCACTGGATGGAACTCGCGCCGTCGCCAACCGACGCCGCGTTACGCCCCGTCGCGATCTGGCTCGACGGCAGGCGACACCCCTTCGACGAGGAGCGCTGAGCGATGCCGGCAACGACCGAACGACGAGCGACCGAAACGATCGACGCCACGTCGAGCGACCTCGACCTTCGGGATACGGAGGAGATCCTCGCGACCTTGCTCGCGAGTCAGCGGGGGGCCGCCGACGCGGTCGAGCGGGCGCGCGCGGCGCTCGAGCGTGCCGTCACGGCGTCGGCTGCACGACTCGGTCGCGGGGAAGGTCGCCTGGTGCTGGCGGGCGCCGGCGCCTCCGGTCGACTGGCCGTGCAGGACGGCGCCGAGCTCTGGCCGACCTTCGGCTGGCCGGCCGCGCGGACCGTGCTCGCGATGGCGGGCGGCGAACAGGCACTCGTGCACAGCATCGAGGGCGTCGAGGACGATGCGCGGGGCGCGAGCGACGCGGTGGCGGCTGCAAGCATCGGGGCGTCGGATGTCGTCGTCGCGCTGGCGGCGAGCGGTGGCTCACCGTGGACCTGCGCCTGGCTCGTGGCGGCGCGCGAGGCCGGCGCGCTGACGATCGGCATGGCGAACAATGCCGGCACACCACTGCTCGCGGCCGCCGAGCATCCGGTGCTGCTGGAGACCGGTCCCGAAGTGCTGGCGGGCTCTACTCGCATGGCCGCGGGAACGGCGCAGAAGATCGCGCTGAATCTCTTCAGCACGACCCTGATGATCCGACTGAACAGGACCTGGGGCAACCTCATGGTCGACATGGCGGCGGCCAACGTGAAGCTCGACGCTCGCCGGATTCGCCTGCTTCAGGGCGTGTTGCCGCACCTCGACGACGCGGCGGCGCGGCGGGCGCTCGACGCGTCCGGCGGCTGGATCAAGCTGGCGGCGCTGGTGGCATCGGGTGAGGCGCCGGACGCCGGCCGCGCTCGTCTGGAACGCTGCGGCGGTTCGCTGCGCAAGGCGCTCACCGCACTCGAGTCATAGAACGGCGGCGCGCCGACAGGCGCGCCGCCACCGTGGCGCCGTTGTCAGCCCGCGAGACCTTGCAGGGTCTCGAGCATCGGGCGAAGGACCGGCTCGATCACCGGACCGACGGCCGGTAGTGCCAGGACCCTGTCGGCGATCGGCTGCAGGCTGGCGAGACCGCCCGACACCGCGGCGGCGATGGGACCGCGCGCCGCTTCCGGCAGGCGAGTGATGACATCGTTCAGGCCGCCGAGCCGGGTGGTGGCGTCCTTCAGTTGCGGCAGCGCGGCCCGGGCACTGGCCTCGTCGGTGATGCCTTCGAGCGTGCCGGCGGTCGACCCGAGCACGTCGGACACTTCGCCGGTGATGCCATCGATGCTCATGCCGGCCGGCAGTTCCACCGCTGCCGCGGCGTCGTCGGTCGCGGCGGTCGCGGCATCCGTGACGGCGGTTTCGGTCGTGACGGCCGCATCGGGCGCCTCCGGGGCATCCTTGCCGCCGATGAGGAACCAGCCGACCAGCGCCAGCACGACGACGGCGGCCAGCGGCAGCAACCAGCCGGGCAGGCCGCCGCCTGCGCCGGTCGATGCGGCCGGCGGTTCAGGCGCGATCGGGGAGGGCGTCGGCGCGGCGGCCGCCGAGGGCGTTGCCGCGGCGGCCGGCGCCGCCTCCGCGTTGGCCGATGCCATGCGTTCGGGCGCGATGCTGTCGAAGAAGCCCTCGCTCTGAAGCTGATCGGCCAGGCCTTGCGGCATGGCGGCATCGATGTTCGAGCGCTGCTCGCCGAGCAGGCTGCCGAGCCCGGCCGCGTCGAGGTTGCCCTCGCTCATCTTGCGCTTGATCGCGCCGATGACGATCGGCGCCAGCATCCCCATCAGCGAGCCGCTGCCACTCCGGCTGATGCCCGCGAAGTTCGACAGAACGCCGCCGAGCTTGCCGACGGCGCCTCCGCCGAGCAGCGAGCCGAGCGTCGAGGTGCCCTGGTCGATCACGCGCGACGTGTCGTCACCGCCGCCGAGCAGGTTACCCATGTTGCCGAGCATGCCGTCGTCCTGCTGGCCGGCCGCGTCGAACAACGCACTCGCGCCCTCGGGCCGCTGGGCCGCGCCACTCAACCCGGCAAGCATCCCGGGCAGCGCGCCGCCGAGGGCGGCCGACGTCTTCGAGCCATCCGTGCCGAGGACCTTGCCGATCTGGCCTAGCAGCTGATCGCTGATCTGCTCCTTCACGAAGTCGATGATGTTGAACGCCATGCGGCTGCTCCTGGTGGTTTACGAGAGAATTCGGTGCGGCATCGTGACCGGCGGAACGCAAGTTCGGCCAGGCAAGCTGCATACTACAACCTAGGTTCCATTTCCCGAATTTCCTTGGAAATGTGCGGAACAGCGGCCTGTTCGCGTGTGCCGACGACCGAACCACAGAGGTGGTGCCGGTAGGTGTAAACAAGTATTGACAGCCGGTCGTTCGTGGCGTGCGGTGCGACGGCCGCCCCTCCTGGCTCGGACGCTGTGCGTGGAAGCCGGTAGCGTCGGTTCGCTGGTCGGGCGGGATGCTATCGACCGGTAGCGTCCCCGGACGTGGTGTAGCCCCACGTTTCCCCGATCGGCGCGGGGCGGTCGCTCAGGTCAGCGCGGCGAGCTTCAGCGCGTCGACCGGATTGTCGTCGCAGACACGTTCGCCGGTCTCCGGTGACAGGTAGCGCCAGGCGACGGCCCACGCGTCGTTCTGCTCCATCACCATCGCCCCGACCAGTCGCTCGATCGAGGGGGTCGTCGGGGAGCGAACAGTCGACTTGGCGCTGGCGGGGAATGTTCAGCCCGGGAGTGCCCGATCCTTGAGCGTTTCAGGTACGAAACGTGCGCCAGGTCCGGGTTGGCATCGTTCGTCAGCCCACTTCTTGACTCCGTTCCCCGAATGGCATCCGGTTTGCAATTCGTTTCCGACAAATACCTGACACGGAGCGCGGCGATGACTGAAGGAATTGATGCCACCGTGCTGCTGGCGCGCCTGCAAGGTATGGCTCGCGAAGCCGGACTGTCCAATCCTGCGGTCACCCCGCCGGAGCCCGTCGCACCGCAGACGACACGCGTCGGTGCTCGCGATGAAGCGACCGGAGGCGCGGAATTCAGTGCGATGGTGGGCGATGCAATGCGCGCCGTGGACGCACGCTCGGATACGGCACGCGAGCTTGCCGTGGCCTACGAGCGCGGTCGATCGGACGTCGAGCTGGCCGACGTGATGGTTGCCGCGCAAAAGGCCCGCGTCTCGTTCGAAGCGTTGATGCAGGTGCGTAACAAGATGGTCTCCGCGTACCGCGACGTGATGAACATGCCGCTTTGAAGATGCGCCTGAACCGTAGAAAGGGGCTCGGGTCATGAGCGGCGAGTCGCCGACAGATGGACGCGCGCGGTCAGCCCTTGCCGGAGCGACGGGGCGTCGCGTCTCCGACGACGGTCACGACGGCGGGGCTGCGGGCCGCGTGTCCGGAACACCGGGCACGCGGGAGACGCACGGTAGTGCGACACCGCGAAGCCCGTTCGCCTCGTTCGCGATGGCGCTGGCGGGTGCCGAGATCGGCGCCCTGTTCGCGCTCGCCGCCGTCGCGGCGCTCGGTATCGGTCTGATCATGTGGGCGCTGCGGCCCGGGTGGGCGCCGGTCGTCGAGGGTGGAGGACGCAGCGGGTCGCTTGCGGTCATCGAGTTGCTGGCAAGCAGCGGTATCGAGCATCGGCTCGATCCGAAGTCCGGCCTGGTGCTGGTCCCCGAGTCTCGGCTGGGAGAAGTTCGTGCGCACGTCGCGGCTGCGGGACTCGACGGAGACGATGGCATCGGTTTCGAGATGTTGTCCGATGAGCCTGCCATGGGCACCTCCCAGTTCACGGAGACGCGGCGCTATCAGCACGCCATCGAGATCGAACTGGCCCGCACGATCGCCGGCATGCGCGGTATCGATACCGCTCGCGTGCATCTGGCGATGCCGAATCGTTCAGTGTTCGTGCGCGATCGCGAAGCCGCGTCGGCGTCGGTCATGGTGCAAAGTCACGCGGGCCGAAATCTGGACGAGGAACAGGTCGATGCGATCAGGCGGCTCGTCGCGGCCGGCATTCCCTATCTGGAGGTAGGCGATGTCACCGTGGTGGACAGGCTGGGTCGGTTGCTGTCGGATGACGGCGATCGGGGCGCAAGCAGGGAGCACTACGGTCAGGCGCGCCGGCTGGAGCGCCTCTACACCGAGCGCATCGAGTCGCTGCTGACGCCCTTGATCGGCGCCGGTGCAGTCCGCGCAACGGTCACGGCCGATGTCGACTTCTCCGTGGAGGAACAGACCGCGGAAACCTTCGAGCCGGACAATGCTCAGCTGCGCAGCGAACAACGCGAGGACATGCGAGAGTCGAATGCCGCCTCGGCCGGTGGTGTGCCGGGATCGCTCGTCAATCAGCCGCCCGCCGGTGGCGTGGTTGGTGGTGTCGCGGACACGGACGCAGCGGGCGCCGTGGCAGAAGAGGGTACCGTCTCCTCCAGTGCCAGTAGTGTGCGCAACTACGAACTCGACCGGACGATCACGCACGTGCGACGCTCGCCCGGCACGATCAGGCGCGTATCGGCTGCCGTGGTGGTCGACTACCGTACCGCGGTCGGCGCCGATGGCGAGAGCGAACGCACGCCGCTGGACGCTGACGAGATCGAACAGCTGACAGCATTGGTGCGCGAGGCGATCGGCTTTGACGCGGCGCGTGGAGACAGCGTGGTCGTCGCCAATCGCGAGTTCCTGCCGTCGGTTCCGTTGGCCGCGTTACCCGAACTATCCCTGTGGGAACAACCCTGGATCGGATCGCTGGTGCGCGAGGCCGCCATCGGGCTGGCGGTGTTGCTCCTGGTCTGGACTGGTGTGCGCCCCGCACTGCAGCGTCTTCTGGGCAGGCGTGCGGCTCAGCCAGCTCTGGCCGAGCTCGATGCGCCGGCCGAGGTCGCCGCGCGTACCGGGCAGTCGGCGACAGCGACCCACATCGGTCGTCAGTCGGCCGTCCATGGCGACATTCTCGCCACCGCTCGCGCGCTCGCCGCGGACGATCCGAAACGCGTCGCACGTCTGGTCAAGGATTGGGTGGGAGACGCCAGGTGAGCGATGCGGCAGCGGACGCGTCCGATACTCGTGACGCGTCTGCCGGCAATGCCGCTGCCGGGCCGGTCGATGCAGCCATCCTGCTGATGGCGCTCGGGGAAGAAGAGGCCGCGGCGGTGTTGCGCTACATGGAACCGGGCGAGGTGCAGGCGATCGGTGAGGCGATGTCGGCGATACACGGGCTGAGTCAGCGGGAGATCGGACAGACCCTCGAGCGCTTTGCCGGCGCCGTGCCCGACGGTTCGTCGCTCGGCATGGACTCGGAAAGCTACTTCCGCAGCACGCTGACTCGCGCCGTCGGCGCGCCGCGGGCCAATGGCGTGCTGTCGCGCATGTCACCGTCGCCCGAGAGGGGTCGGCCGACATCGTTGAAGTGGATGCATCCGGCAAGTGTCGTGCGCCTGCTGGACGGAGAGCACCCGCAGCTGATCGCGACGGTGCTGGGGCTGCTGCCGCGGGCGCAGGCCGGGGACGTGCTCGAACGTCTGCCGGCCGAGCGCCACGCGGACCTGGTGTGGCGCATCGGCAAGCTCGACACGCTGCATCCGGAAGCACTGGCCGAGATCGACGAGCTGCTGCAAAGCGGCCTCGCCGAAGACTCCGAGGTGGCGCTGTCAGGGCTCGGCGGGATCGATGCGGTCGCCGGGATCCTGAACGCCGTCGGCAAGTCGGCAGAGGAGGCGATCCTGGCGGCGATCGACGCCGAGGATGAAGCCTTCGGTGTCGCTATCCGGGAGGGAATGTTCAAGTTCGAGAACCTGCTGGAGGTGGACGGGCGGAGTCTGCAACGGCTATTGCGTGAGCTCGGTGGCGAGCTTCTGGTTCTGGCTCTGAAGGGCGCCTCGGCCGAGGTGCTGGCGAAACTGCTCGCCAACATGTCGAAGAACGCAGCGGCACTGCTGGAGGACGACCTGGCTGCGAAGGGGCCGGTGCGTCTCTCCGAGGTCGAGGGCGCACAGCGGGAAATTCTCGATATTGCCAAGCGACTGGATGCGGAGGGTGAAATCCAGCTGGGCGGCGGAGGCGAGGCGCTTGTCTGATCAGTCGCCGGAACCGAAGACCGTCGGTGAACCTTTCGATCAAGGAGCGCGGCGCTGGCGGCCGCCTCCGCTGCGGCGCGAGGGTACGCGATCCACAGGGGAAGGCGTCGGGCTTGCCCTGTTGTCGTCTTCCGCCTCCTCGTCCGGGGAGTCCGGCCGCAAGACTGCCGGCGAGGCGAGACGCTGGCATGAGGCGAACGACGCCGGGGGACTGAGCGCGCTGCTGGGTGGGCGCCGACCGGTGTGCCTGAAGGACGAGGTAGCGGAGGGCTTCACGAGCGCGCCGAACCGGGACGACGCTGCCCCCGTGGCGCCCGCGCCTGCTTCACCTGTCGAGATCGTGCAGGAGGGGCCACCGGGCAACTCGGCATCGGGTCCTGCCGTCGCGGCGAGCGCGGCCATGGCTCGCGCTCATGCCGAAGGATTCGCCGCTGGCGAAGCATCGGCGCGAGAGGCCTTCGCCGTCGAGTTCGCCGCCCTCGCGCGATGCTTTGTGCGCGAACGCCAGATAGCACTCGATACGTTGGAAGACGAGCTTGCCGCGCTGGCCCGTTCCATGGCGGCCTGTGCGATGCGCCGCGAGTTGCGCAGCGATCCCGGCGCGCTGCTGGTGCATGTTCGCGACGCGCTGGATGCGCTGGTCGCGGCGACCGGTTCGACGGCTCCGGTCACGGTCCGGATGCATCCGCGAGATGCAGCGGCGATGGGTGAGACGCTCGGTACCGAGGTCCATGTCGTCGCCGACGCGTCGCTTGCGCGAACCGATTGCCGACTCGAACGGGGCGCGGCCCGGCTCGATGCGAGCATCCACGCGCGTCTGGACGCGATTGGACTCGACGAGGCGCTGCGCGATGCGTCAGGCGAGCAGTCGCCTGACGAGGGAGGGAACACGGGCGGCGACATCGACCACGGCGAGGATGGAAGCGTGGACGGCAACGGAGGCACCCGCGAGGGCATGGCAGACGACGATGACGCGGGAGGTCGCTCGTGAGCCTGGCGTCACGGCTGAGTCGTCGTGCCCGGACGCTGTCGCACTGGCAGCCGGTCATCGAGGGCCGTCTCGTCGGGGTGGTAGGCACCACACTGGTGGCCGAAGGCTGTGTCTTGCCTCTGGGTGCATCGTGTCGGATCGAGTCGGTCGGTGATGGTCAGGACGAGCGTGAGTCGCTGCACGCCGAAGTGATCGAATTCGTCGATGGCCGCACTCGCCTGATGAGTACGTCGGGCAGCGGTGTGCCGCGTCCGGGCGCGCGCGTCGTGCCCGCGCACTCGCGTTGCACCGTGCCGGTCGGCAAGGAACTACTCGGGCGCGTGATCGATGTGGACGGTCGCCCGGTCGACGGTCTCGGTCCGCTGGGCCGCTGCGCGCACGCGCCGCTCGAGCGTGCACCGCCGGGGCCGATGCTGCGCTCACCGGTGAACGAGTCGTTCGCGACCGGCGTCCGCGCGATCGATGCGTTGCTCACGCTCGGACGTGGCCAGCGCGTCGGGTTGATGGCCGGCAGTGGCGTGGGAAAGAGCGCGTTGCTGGGAATGATCACGCGTGGCAGTGAAGCGGACGTCACGATCGTGGCGCTGGTGGGTGAACGCGGACGCGAGGTTCGCGAATTCGTCGAGGACGCCCTGGGTGCCGAGGGACTCGCGCGCGCGGTGGTGGTGGCGGTGCCGGCGGATCAGCCTCCGCTGGCGAGGCTTCGCGGCGCCCTGTGCGCGACGGCGATTGCCGAAGGGTTCCGCGATCAGGGGCTGCACGCGTTGCTGCTGGTGGATTCGGTGACGCGCTGGGCGCAGGCGCAACGTGAGATCGGTCTGGCGGGGGGCGAGATGCCGGTCGCCCGCGGCTACCCTCCGTCAGTGTTCGCGGGACTGCCGCGTCTGGTCGAACGCGCCGGAGGCGTCGTGGGCGGTGGCGCCATCACCGCGATCTACACGGTGCTCGCCGAAGGCGATGATGCGCAGGATCCGATCGTCGATGCCAGTCGCGCGATTCTGGACGGCCACATCGCACTTGATCGGACGTTGGCCAACGCGGGTCATTTCCCCGCCATCGACGTGGCGACATCGATCAGCCGGACCATGCCGCGCGTGGTCGCACCCGAGCACGCGGCGAGGGTACGGCGTTCGCTCGAACTCGAGGCAAGTTGGCGCCGGGCGGAGGACCTGGTCCGAACGGGTCTCTATCAGCAGGGCATGGACGCGTTGCTGGACCGCGCAGTGGTCTCTCGCCCGGACTGGCAACGATTCCTGCAGCAGGACGTCGGCACCCGAGTGCCGGCCTTGCAGGCTCGCGAGGAGCTTGCCGCGTTCCTCGAGGCGGCCGACGCTGCCGTGTCGTGAAATCCGCGCGCGAGTTGCGCGCGCTCGCGTTTCTCGCGAGTCAGCGCTGTCGGCTTGGCGAGGCGCGGCTGGCCAGCTTGCGCAGGACGCTGGACGAGACGTGCGATCAGCTGGCACGCCTGCGTGCGTATGCACATGACTATCGCAGCAGTGACGAAGCGGGTCACACCCTGCGCGATGCGGCGCAGCTCTACCGTCGCCACCTGATGATCGCGAAGCTCGACGAACAAGCGGTCAAGCTGGAACACGCGCGGTGCGATCGCGAGCGCGAGCTCGCTGCCGCGAGCGACTCGCACCGATCGGAACTGGCTCGAGAACGGGTGCTGCAGACCTTGCTGGCCCATTCGATGCAAGCGGAACACGAAGTTGACATTCGCCGGCAATCGAGTGAGCTCGATGCTGTCTGTGCGCTGGCAGCCCACATGGCAAGGCCCATCGACAGGCAATGAGGCGACCCGCGGGCGTATGGGGATGATTCAGACGATGGTGGCAGTGAACCCTTCGGCAGCACACGCAAGGGAGCTTCAGAAGGGAGCGCTCGCCGGTGCGGAAACTCTTGTCGGCGAAGGGGCCGGCAGGCAGGCGGGCGGGCGCGGTTTCGCTCAGGCGCTGGCCGGGGCCGGTATGGAACCGGACGGGGAGGCCGATGGCGAGAAGGAAGCCGCCGGCGATGCCGATCAGCGTCAGCTTGAATCGCTTCCTCCACCCGTTGCTGCCGGCGGATATCTGCAGACGTCTGTCGCGAGCGTCATGCAGGCACTGTCGATCCGTCCAGCCACGGCGGCGGGTCCTGTGGAGGAAGCCTCCCTGGAGGGTGCCACCGGATGGTTGCCGCGCGCAGACGTCGCTCGAGCCCGGAGCGACGGGACGAAGCACGGCGAGCTGCCGTCAGTGCAGGATGTGCCTGCCGGACGGGGTGTTGCCTCCGGGGCGGGGGCCGTCCTGTCCGGGCAGACGGCAGGCGTCATGCAACCCCGCGCAGCGATTCGGGCGGCGCAAGGTGGGCCCGCCGAGCCTGAGGTAGCTTCTTCCGCTGTCGCTGCGACCCTGCCGGCGCACCTTCACGCCGGGATGACTCGAGCGGCCTCGCCCGCACACGGGACGCTGACGTCCACGGCGCCACCCGGCACGCCGAATGCCCCTGCGACGACCGTGGCGGAGTCTCCCGCGGTCGATCCGGATCCGGTCGTGTCGGGTTCCGATGCCCCCGAGCCCGCGCCGACGTCTCGAGGCGCAGCGGTCGCGGTCGGAATCACACAGGACGTCACGCCGCCAGCTCAGGCGGCCGAGCCGGCGACGCTGTCGAGTGCCGCAGGCGTCCCCGCGGGCGGTGCGGCAGGCGCCACCAGCATGACTGCCGCGACTTCCCCGGCGGGCCCGGGCCTGGCGACCGGTGCACCGCTGCGGCTCGACGGCGCCGCGCCGCACCTGGAACTGGCGGCCACCGTACGTTCGATGGTCGAAGGAGGTCGGACGGTCGCCCGGATCGAGGTGACGCCGGCCGATCTTGGGCCATTGAGCATCGAGATCGAGCGCGGCACAGACCGCCTCACGATCGCGGTGCAGGCCGCCCATCCGGCGGCGCGCGACTTGCTCGATGCCGTGCTGCCACGACTCAGGGAGTCGCTCGGCGCAGAGGGATTCGGAGAGGTTCGCGCAACGGTCGGCGACGACTCACGTCACGAAGCCCGCCAACAGGGTGCTCGGGAGGACGGCGCGCGCGATACGGGACGCCTACCCGGCCAGCCGGACGACAGCGATCCGTTGCGGACTGACAAGCGTGACAGGCTCTCCGACGGGGCGGCATCCGATCCGCAAAGCCGCGGGGCAGGCGACGACGATGTCGCTGGTGCGAGTGATGCACGTCTGCGCGAGTTCGAACTCGATGTTGCCGGTGCTGCGGTCGGTGCCGCCGGGCTGCCAGCGCTGATAGACCGCTGGGCCTGAGCCTTGCTGCGTTCACCGCGTCTGTTCACCGGACAGGAAATCGACTCATGAAGAAAATGCTCCTGACCGGCGTGGCTGCGCTTGCACTGATCGGCGTCAGCGTCGGCGGCACCTGGTTCATCATGAACGAGGATGTGCGAACCGCGGCAGTCGCGGTCCCGGAGAGCGCCGCGGCCGTGCCCTCCGAAATCTTCTATCACTCGATGCAGCCGGAGTTCGTGGTGAATCTGCCACCCGGCTCGCCGGAGCGATTCCTGATGGTCGAGGTCGTTGTGGCGACGCACGAGGAAGATCACCTCGATGTGCTCGAGCGTCATGCACCGGAGTTGCGCAACGAGCTGCTGACGCTGTTCGGATCGAGTGATAGCGAAGAATTGAGAACTGAAGCCGGCAAGCTGGACTTGCGCCTGGCCGCGCGCGCGCGCGTCGATGAGCTGCTCGCCGCCCACGATCACCCGGCGCCGGTAGAGGATATCTTTCTCACGCGCTTCGTGATGCAGTGAACGCACCGGGCGATAACTCGGTCCGGCCTGCGTCAGCAGAGCAGCCGCGACGACACGACTTCACCGAAGCGGCGCGTCTGCCGGCCATCGATGCGTTCGTCGCGGCGACTACCGGTCGACTGGCCGAGGCTCTGGAGCGGGAGTTGGGGTCAGCATTGCGTTTTCCAGTGGCCTGTGCGCCGGGCGGCAGCGCTCGGCAGGCGCATCGCGACATCGTGGCGGGGCTCTCGACGGGCGCCGTCTGCATGCCTCTCGTACTCGGCCGGTCAGCGGGCGAAGGTTGGTTGTCGATCGAACGCGGGCTCGCGTTCTCCCTGGCCGATCGGCGGTATGGCGGCCCGGGGTCCGTGTCGGACGATGGCCGGGTGATATCGACCAGCGAGTGGCGGTTGTGCTCGCTGCTGTGCGCGGGACTGTGTCGAGCACTGGAGCACGCCTGGGCGCCGACAGGCGTTCTGTCCGTGCTCCACGCGGGTGATGGCGGGCTGGAGTCGGCCAGTGCCGACGCCGAGCGGTTTGCCGGACAATCCCCCGACGGGCAGTGGTACGAGTGTGTGCTGCGGATCGATTCCGGCGACGGGCCGGCCGGCTGCACACTGTTGCTCTCGCACGCGACCGTTGCCGGGCTCATGCCGCACACGGCGGCATCGCACGTGCAAGGGGCAAGGAATGACACGGTCTTCGACACGCCGTTCGGCAAGGGTCTCGCGGCCGGGGTGCGCGGCTGCGGCATCGAGCTGGTCGGTGTGCTGGCGGAACGTGGCATGACGCTCGGGGATCTTCAGGCGCTTCAGACCGGTGACTTCCTTGCGCTCGACGAGCGTCGGCCGGTCTCGTTCAGAGCCGAAGGCCGGCCGCTCTTCGATGCGCGACTCGGCCTCGATGCCGGGCGCCTGTGCGCCAGTGTCACGCGACTCCACCTGCCCGTAGCGGATAGTTGAACAGCATGGCCGGGGAAATTGGATCGCAGGTAGTCGAAGAGGCTGCCGTTGACACCCGAAGCGGACAACGGGCAACGGGCGACGGCACCGCAGAGAGTGGATCGGCCATGCCGTCCGGATTCGGTAATGCGGCAGCGCCGCCCGGCGGCTCCGGTCTCGGCGTCGTCAGAGACATAGCCGTCACGCTGTCCATCGAGGTCGGTCGGGTCCGCATGACCGTGGCCGAGCTGATGGCGCTCGGTCAGGGTTCGGTGGTCGAACTCGAACGCCTGGCCGAAGAGCCGCTCGACGTGTTCGTGAATGGCACGCTGGTGGCGCGTGGCGAGGCGGTGGTCGTCGGTGAACGGTTCGGCATTCGCTTGACCGAGGTGGTCGGTGAGCCGTCAGGTGCGCGTTCTTGACGGGCTCTCGCGGCAACGGCTCCGGCCTCAGCGCTGTCGTACTGGGTGCAGTGCTTGTGCTCGCCAGTACCGTGGTCTCGGCGGAAGGCAGCACGCCGTCGCTGGCCGGTCCCGCCGCGGCGCAGGGTGCGGCACTGCTCCGGTTGCTCGTGGCGCTGGGTGCCGTATTGCTCGTGTTCTGGATCTGCGCCCGCGTCTTCGCCCGTTTCGGAGGTCATCGGTCGGCCAACCCGGCAGGGCTCGAGGTGTTGGGCAGTGTTTCGCTCGGTCAGCGTGAACGGCTCGTGATGGTGCGCGCAGGTGGCACTCGTCTGGTGCTCGGCGTGACCGCCAGTGCCATCACCCCGGTGCACGTACTCGGGCCTGAAGGTGACGCCGAGGCGAGCGGGAGAACACTCGCGACGGACGTGGCGGCCGCGTCGGGTCCGAGCACCTCCGATACTGCCCTACGGAACATGCCGTCGGGGCCTGACTTTGCGGCGCGCCTGCGAGCGGCGCTCGCGCGTTCGGCCCCATGAGCCCCGGTACCACGCCAGGCGGATCGGTTTCGGCATCGGGCTCGTTCAAGCTTCGTCGGCTGGGCGCGATCGGGCAGACGCTGCTTGCCATGACTTGCTGGGCGCTGGTCGGTTCTGCGCGCGCGCAGGGAATGCCGACGCTGACTCTGGAGGAGTCGGCCGGCGGTGGCGAAACCTGGAGTCTCTCGCTGCAGGCGCTGGCGTTGATGACGTCGCTGACGCTGTTACCGGCAGCGCTGCTGCTGATGACCTCCTTCACCCGCATCGTGATCGTGCTCAGCATCCTGCGCACCGCCCTCGGTACCCAACAGACTCCGTCTAACCAGGTCCTGATCGGTCTTGCCCTGTTCCTGACCCTGTTCGTGATGCGTCCGGTCTTCGAGGAGATTCACTCGACTGCATTGACGCCCTACCTGGACGGTACGGTCGATGCGCAGGCCGCACTCGGTGCAGCGGCCGAACCGGTGCGTGAATTCATGATGGCGCAGACCCGCGAGACCGATCTCGAGCTGTACCTGACGCTGTCGCAATCGCCGGCACCGGGCGATGCGAGCGATGTGTCGTTCTGGACGTTGTTGCCGGCATTCGTGACCAGCGAACTGAAGACGGCCTTCCAGATCGGCTTTCTGCTGTTCATCCCCTTCCTGATCATCGACCTGGTGGTCGCCAGCGTATTGATGTCGATGGGCATGATGATGCTGTCGCCGCTGATCGTGTCGTTGCCTTTCAAGCTCATGCTCTTCGTGCTGGTGGACGGGTGGAACCTGCTGCTCGGCACGCTGGCCGGTAGCTTCCTCGTCTGATGCCGATCGGATACACACGGCGATGACACCCGAGACGGTCGTCGAGATCGGACAGCAGGCGCTGCTGATCACGGTGTTGCTGGCCGCGCCGCTACTGCTGGCGGCCCTGGTGACCGGCCTCGCGGTGGGTCTCTTCCAGGCCGCCACGCAAATCAACGAACAGACGCTGAGCTTCATCCCCAAGTTGCTCGCGATGGTCGTGGCGCTGGCCGCGACCTCGCCATGGCTGCTCGACACGATCACCACGTTCACGAGGACGCTGATCCTCGAGCTGATACCACGCGTCGCGGCGATCTGATGATGACCTTCACGCTTGCACCGGACACGTTGCTCGCGGCGATTCCCGCGTTCTTCTGGCCGCTGTGCCGGATCGCCGGCATGCTGGCGCTGTTGCCCGGCATCGGCGGTGGAGAGGTACCGGTGCGGGTTCGGATAGGGCTTGCAGTGGCGCTGACGCTGCTGTTGTCGCCCACACTCGATCCGGTCCCCGACATCGACCCTCTGTCGGGTGCTGGTGTGCTGGTCACGGCCTCGGAGATCGCCACCGGAATCGCCGGAGCGCTCGTGATAGTGGTCGTGTTCAACGCCGTCATGGTCGCCGGTGAAAGTATCGCGGTGACGATGGGACTGGGGTTTGCACTGATGAATGATCCGCGCAACGGGGTGCAGGTGCCGACGGTCAGCCAGTTCTATCTGCTGATGGCCACGTTGCTGTTCTTTGCACTGAACGGACACCATGCCGTGCTGGCTCTGCTCGGCGGCAGCTTCGCCGTTCTGCCGATCGGTAGCGGGCTCGATGATGACGCCTTGCTGACACTGTTGTTCTTTGCCTCGACGATGTTTTCCGGGGCGCTCGGCGTTGCCTTGCCCGCGCTGGCGGCGATGCTTGCCACGAATGTGGCGATGGGCGTGGTCACGCGCGCTGCCCCGCAACTCAATCTTTTCTCGGTGGGCTTCCCGGTCACGATGCTGGTCGGGTTCGTCGCGCTGATGCTCACGCTTCCCGCCTTCGGTGAATCGGTGACCGGATTGTTCGAGTCCGCGACCGGTACGCTCGCTATCGTACTCGGCGGCTGACGCGCTCACCTTCATCAGATGTCATCGCCGGACACCAGCGCCGAACGTACGGAAGCGGCAACGCCCAAGCGCCTGCTGGACGCGCGAGCCAAGGGTGACGTGCCGCGTTCGCGAGAGCTCGACACCGCGTTCTCGCTGGTCGTCGGTGCGGCTGCGCTGGCGTTGCTCGGACCGGGGTTTGCGCGAAGCCTGCAAGCGGCGGCAGTGCGCCTGTGGTCGCTGCCGCGCGCGACGGCGCTGGATCAGCGCACGCTCGCCCCCGCGCTGCTGGACGCCATTCTCGACGCAGTGCTGCTGATTGCACCGTTTCTTGCGTTGATGTTCGTCATCGCGTTCGCCGGGCCCGCGCTGATGGGAGGACTGATCTTCACCTCGCCGAAACTCGACCCGAAGCGTCTCGATCCGATCAAGGGCATCGGACGGATGTTCTCTTTGCGGGCGCTGGGCGAGCTGTTGAAATCGATCGCCAAGGTCGTGTTCTTCTCGGGTGCCGCCTGGCTGATCGGCGCGGCGTCACTGGATGCATTCATGGCGCTCGGGCGTATGCCGCTGGCGCAGGCCATGGACACATCATTCGCGATCGTGTTCCGGCTGCTGCTTGCACTGGCCGCGGTCATGGTCGTCATCGCGGCGTGCGACATGCCGTGGCAGCGCTTCCAGCACGCCAAGAAACTGCGCATGACGCGTGACGAGGTGAAAAGGGAGCGACGCGAGAGCGAAGGTTCACCGGAGACCCGCGCACGACAGCGAGGCGAACAGATGCGCGTGTCGCGTGGTCAGATGCTGCTGGCGGTGCCTGGTGCTAGCGTCGTCATCACCAACCCGACGCACTATGCGGTGGCCCTGCGCTATCGCGATGGAGATGCCGAGCCGATCGTGGTGGCAAAGGGAGCCGACGAGATCGCGCTACGCATCCGTGCGATCGCCGTAGAGTCGGGGGTACGCGTCTTCGAGGCGCCGCCGCTGGCGCGCGCGCTGTTCCGTCATCTGCGTCTCGGCGAAGCCGTACGTCCCGAATTGTGGCAAGCGGTGGCGCAGGTGCTTGCGTTCGTGATCCAGCTGGACGCCGCGGTATCGAGGAGTCGAGTCGCCTCTGCCGCCGGTGAGCCGCGCCGACCCTGGCCGATACCCCCGAGTGCCTCACAGCTCGAGGTGCCACCGGAACTCGGTGACGAGGCCGTGGAGTGACCGCGTGGCGCTGTCCGGTGTCTCGCCATCCTTTCGTCCGATGCCCGGTGCTGCCGTGGTTCGGGATCGATGCTTGCTTTGGCAGGTGGCCCGGCGGGGCATGGTCCGCCGCATCGCGGTCAAGGGATGACCGTTCCGCTCACAAGGCTTCCTGATGACTCCATCGTCCCTGATGTCCCGTACGTTCGGCGTGGTGCTCGGCCCTGGTGGAGGGGCCGGGCTCGCCGCGCCCGGCATCGTCTTGCTGATGCTGGTGATGATGGTCGTGCCCATTCCGGCCTTCGGGCTGGATGTGCTGTTCACCTTCAACATCGCCCTGTCGCTGATCGTGCTGCTGGTGTCCATCTACGCGGTCCGGCCGCTGGAATTTTCCTCCTTCCCGACGGTCCTGCTGGCGGCGACGCTGCTGCGGCTGTCGTTGAACGTGGCCTCCACCCGGGTGGTGCTGCTCGAAGGGCACACCGGTACAGCCTCGGCCGGTCAGGTCATCGAGTCGTTCGGCGACTTCGTGATCGGCGGCAACTACGCGGTCGGTTTCGTCGTGTTCTCGATCCTGGTGATCATCAATTTCGTCGTGGTGACCAAGGGCGCAGGCCGGGTCAGTGAGGTGGGTGCACGCTTCGTGCTGGACGCGATGCCCGGCAAGCAGATGGCGATCGACTCCGACCTGAACGCGGGTATCCTCGATCGCGAGACCGCTCGTGAACGGCGTGCAGAGATTGCAGCCGAGGCCGACTTCTATGGCTCCATGGACGGCGCCAGCAAGTTCGTCAAGGGCGACGCGATCGCCGGGCTGCTGGTGCTGGCCATCAATCTGATCGGTGGTCTGGCCATCGGCATGGGCCAGCACGGCCTCGATTTCGGTGACGCCGCCCGGCGCTATTCCCTGTTGACGATCGGCGACGGTCTGGTCGCACAACTGCCGTCCCTGTTGTTGTCGATGGCCACCGCCGTGATCGTGACGCGCGTCTCGGCAGCGGGTGACATGGGCAATCAGATCGGTCTGCAACTGTTTGAGGACCCGCGCGCCCTGGCGATCACCGCGATGCTGTTGCTCGCCCTCGGTCTGGTGCCCGGCATGCCGAATGTCGTGTTTCTCGGGCTGGGTCTGACGCTCGGCTTCGTCGCGTGGAAAATCGCCAGTCGCAAGCTGTCGGCCGACGAGGCAGATACTGCTCCGCAGGTGTCGATGCCGCCGGCCAGTGCCGAGCTGGACTGGGACGATGTCGAGCAGGTCGATGCCATATCGCTGGAAGTCGGCTATGCGCTGGTACCTCTGGTCGTGCGCGAGCGCGGCGGAACCTTGCCCGACCGGGTTCGTGCCGTGCGCCGCAAGCTGACCGGGGAACTGGGTTTCCTGGTTCCGCGGGTTCACATGAAGGACGATCCCGATCTGGCTCCGAATGCGTACCGCGTGCGCTTTTCCGGCGTCGTGGCCGGTGAGTCCGAGTTGTATGCCGATCGACATCTCGCGGTCGGCAATGGTCTGTTGGGCGGGTCGCTCGCAGGTATCCAGACCAAGGATCCGACCTTCGGGATGGACGCGACCTGGATCGAGGAGTCGCTCGTGGAGGAAGCGCGGGCTCGCGGATTCACGGTAGTGGATCCGGCCACGGTCGTTGCCACCCACCTCGGACGACTGGTGGAGCGCCATGCCGGCACGCTGCTGGGGCACGAAGAGGTGCAAGAGCTGCTCGACTCTCTGGCGCGCAGCGCGCCGCGTCTCGTCGAGGATCTCACTCCGAAGACCCTGGCATTGCCCGTCATCGTGCGCGTGCTGCGGAACCTCCTTGACGAGGGCGTGCCGGTGACGGACCTGCGCACCATCGCGGGTACGCTCGCCGAACGTGGCGCGCTGACGCAGGATCCGGTCGAACTGACGGCACAGGTGCGGGTGGCCTTGCGCCGCCTGATCACCGGGCGTCTCACCGGCTTTGCAGACACCTTGCCGGTCATCACTCTGGATCCGGCCCTCGAAGCGATGTGCACCGCTGCGCTCGAGAGGGAACGCAACGGCGCCGTGGGAATCGAGCCGGGGCTGGCCGAGCGACTCTACTCGTCGCTCGCCGACTGCGTGGCGCAGCAGGACGTCGACGGTGAGCCTGCCGTGCTTCTGGTCGAGCCATCGATCCGACCCTGGCTGGCAGGACTCGTGCGTCACACCATTCCGCTGTTGCACGTGCTCGCCTGGAACGAGATTGCCGAGACCAAGCGCCTGCGCGTGGTGGCCAGTATCGGCAATGAGCAGAACGCGTCGGCCGCCACTCTCGAAGGAGCGCCCGCACCATGAGTCTCAGACGGTTTGAAGCCTCGACCACACCAGCTGCATTGAACGCCGTGCGCGCCGCGCTGGGGCCCGATGCGATCATCCTGTCGAATCGACAGGTCGACGGTCACGTCGAGATCATCGCGGCCGGAGTCATCGACGACGCGCTGCTGGCGCTGGCGAGCGATCTTCCGAACGCCACCGGCGGCCCGAAGACTGGATCGGTGCACGAACCCGAACCCGATCCGGAAGCCAAAGCCAAAGTCGGAGTCGGAGTCGGAGTCGAAGCCGAAGCCGAAGCCGAAGCCGGGGCCGGGGCCGTGGCCGAAGCCGAAGTCGGGGCCGAAGCCACAGTCGAAATCGAACCGGAACCGGATTCTGCAGCACCATCGGACTCGCGACTGTCGGCGGCCGCAGGAGCATTGATCGAGCCGCCATCCGGTCGTACTCCAGGCTCGGGCGTCCAGGCTTCGGTCACCCCCGATGGGCAATCCATCGAACGCGAGGCGGATGTCGCCGCTGCGGCGCCATCAGCCGCCCTCGCGGGCGAGGGCCGCGCGTCGGTTCGTCAGGAAGACCCGGTCGTGTCGGACCGAGCGGCGATCGAGCCAGCTGTTGCCTTGCCGGTCCGGCGAGTCGCCGCGCTGACGCGAAGCACTCCGCCGGCACGGCGCGACGCTCAGGCGCTGCCCCGTCACCGCCTTCCCGCACCCTGGCATCGGCAACCCGAAGCATTCGAGCATGGCATGACGTCACGCATGGCGCATCCTGTTGCCAGTGTGGCGTCACCCGGAGCGGCCCTTCCCGCCGCCCGTTCTGCGGCCAATGCCGTGGCGGTTCGAGACCCGTCGCTCGACGCGAGCGGGATCGAGCGCGTCGAGGCGCGGCTGCGGCGCCTGGAGGTCGGACTGTGGGGCAGTTCCGAGAGTGCTCGTGCCGACTTGCTGGCACGTCTGCTCACGCTCGGACTAGGTCCTTCGCTTGCATTGCAGCTGAGCGAGCACGCCGCTGGCGAGTCGGCCGAGGCGATCGTGCGGAGTGCTCGCAAGACCCTGCAGGCGAGCGTGCCGACGGCGCGGGACACGACGCTGGAGGTTCCCGGGGTCACACTGCTGGCAGGGCCTGATGCAAGCGCCCGCAGCGACGCGATGATGAAGTTCGCCATGCAGCAGATCGCCTCGGGCGGGACGGCATCCCTGGCCCTCGTCTGCGCCCATACGGAGCGCTCCGGGGTGTTCGAGGCGCTGGAGGCACAGGGGCGTGAACTCGGCGTCGTCACGGTGCGCGCCCGGGATGCAACGGAACTGTCCGGTGTGATCTACAGCTTGCGCGATCGGCCGCTGGTGCTGGCCGATACGGGTACATCACTACCTGGAGAGACGCTTGCAGTACCCGAGATGGCACTGCGGCGATTGCTCGTCTTGCCGGCCACGCTGCAACGGGTTGCTGCGCGGCAGGCCGTGATCTCGGCCTGTCGGGTGCGGGCAGACGGTTGTGTCCTCATGCAGCTGACCGGGCCCGCACTGGCTGGCGAGGTGCTGGACGCCGTGGTCGGCGAACAACTACCGGTCGCGTGGTGGAGCGATCAGGATGCGCGCCAGGTACCGTTGCAACGCGCTACCGCTGCACGGCTCATCGCCGTCGTCGAGGAGCTGGCAGCGACGCACGACCGTGCGAATGACCGGGCGGCGCTGGCGACGTTGCTGCAGCCGGGTCGGGCAAGCGACGGCAACGGCTTCTCGGCTGCGGTGCGACTTGGTGGTTGTGCTTCTCCTGTTGCAGCGGATTCATCGACCTCTTCCAACCGAGCCTGACCACATGGATATCGCAACACTCATCGGGCTGTTCGGTGGTCTGATCGTGATAGCGAGCGCGATCCTGATCGGTGGCAGTGTGGAGACGTTCGTCAACGCACCCAGTCTTGCCGTCGTCATCGGCGGTACGTTGATGGTCACGCTCTGTCAGATTTCCCTGGCGCAGTTCCTCGGATCGTTCAAGGTGGCGTTGCGCGCCTTCACGCACAAACCCGCTTCGCCGATCGATCTCATCGACGAAGCGGTCGCGTTGGCCGATGTCGCCAGAAAGGAGGGGATCCTCGCACTGGAGAGCCGGGAGATACCGGACCGCTTTCTCGAGATAGGTGTGCGGCTGTGCATTGACGGTCATTCGCCGGAAATCGTGCGCATGATGCTGTCCAAGGAGATCAACCAGGAGATCGAGCGGCAGCAGACCGGTATCCGCATGTTCAAGTCAGTGGCGACGGCGGCGCCGGCGATGGGCATGATCGGCACGCTGATCGGCCTGGTTCAGATGCTGGCCAACATGGACGACCCCAGGTCGATCGGGCCGGCCATGGCGATCGCGCTGCTGACCACGCTCTACGGCGCCATCATCGCCAACGCCATAGCCTTGCCGATCGCCGAGAAGCTCAAGTACATCAGTGATGGCGAGCGCATGAACCGACTGCTGGTACTGGAATCGGTCAATGCGATCCAGGACGGGATGAACCCGCGAGTCTTGTCGCAACTACTGTCCAGTTTCCTGCCGGAGAACAAGCGGGCGCTGGTCGGCGGTGACGCTGCGGGGGCGAAGACGGAGGCGGCATGAGTTTCGACGGTCCACCACCGGAAGAGGTCGAGGAGGGTGCGCCTGCCTGGCTGGCGACGTTCGCGGACCTCATGTCGTTGCTCATGTGCTTCTTCGTCCTGCTGCTGTCCTTTTCCGAGATCGATCTGCAGAAATACAAGCAGGTGGCTGGGTCCATGAAGGACGCCTTCGGCGTGCAGCGCGAGGTCTCGTCAGATGAGATTCCCAAGGCGGAGAGCGTCATCATGAAGGAATTCTCACCCGGTCGTCCCGAGCCGACCGTCCTGCCGAGCGTACGCCAGCAGACGCGTGACGACTCGCGCGCGATGGGCCGACCGTCGGCTGCCTTGCCCGCGGCGGATGCCACCTCCGTTGCCGAGCTGGCCGAGCGGCTGCGCGAGGTGCTCGGCGGTGAGATCACTGCCGGTACCGTCGAGTTGCGGGCAGAGGACTACGGTGTTCGCCTGCGCATTCGCGACGAGGATGCGTTTCCCTCGGGCAGTGCGGAACTGCAACCGGGTTTCTTGCCGGTGCTCGACAAGATGGTCGGTGTGCTCAACGAGAAGGCGGGTCGTATCATCGTTTCCGGGCATACCGACAGCATGCCGATCGACACGGCGGTCTATCCGTCGAACTGGGTGCTGTCGTCGGCTCGCGCAGCGAGCGTCGTTCACCAACTGGCCAAGGCCCGTCTGACCGATCCGACACGCGTGGAGATCCGCGCCTACGCCGACACCCGCCCGGTGGTCGCCAACGATTCGGCGCAGAACCGGGCGAAAAACCGGCGTGTCGAGATCGATATCGGAGCGCGACCGTGAGTGGCAACCAGAGCGATTCCGCTGTGAGATCCGGCATGCTCGACACGGCGGGTGGACCCAACCGTCGGCGGGCGTTCCGCGTGGACGATACGGTCGATCTATCGGTGCGGGTGTTGACACGCGCCCAGTTCGACGTCGAAGTACGACGACTTCGGCACCGTCACCGCAACGGGGGGCGTGGCGGTGATGATGCGCCGCCTCGACCGACCGACCGCACGCTGCTCGCGTTGAAGCATGCGCGACCGGAAGTGTATGCCTGGGTCGAGCATCTGGAAACGAACCTCGGGATGGTGTCCGGGTCACGGAGCCTGGAGCCGTCGGATCAGGAGCCGATACGGCCAGGTCGTGCGCTGGCCGGACTCGGATCGGAGGTCGCCGTCGATCTGTCGGAGTTCGGCATGGGTTTTCCGTTGGTCGAGCCACTCGAACCGGGCACGCGGCTAGCAATCGAGCTGTCGCTTTCCTCCGTCGAGCAGCCACTGGAACTCCTCGGCGATATCGTGCGCACCGTCGAACGAGAAGGCAGGTTGAGTGGCTCGGCCCGCTTTCGCGATCTGGATCCGGACAGTACCCGGACGTTGGTACGGCATATCTTCGCGGTGCAACGCGAGCAGCTACGCCGCCGGCGCCCCGGTTGAACGCCAGGTCGTCGTCGGTGCTGCGGGGAACATGCGCTGGTCTGCTTTCTCGACGCGCTTGTCCCCGCTCCCCGTTTCCCTCCCCATTGATGTGAAGGCCCGATGAGCGAGCAGATCTTCAGGATTGGCGACGTCGAACTCGGTGACGGCCGGCCCTGCTGTATCGTTGCCGAGCTTTCCGGCAACCACGGGCAATCGCGCGAACGTGCCTTTGCACTGGTGCGCTCCGCGGCGCAAGCCGGCGCCGATGCCATCAAGCTGCAGGCCTATACAGCCGATACGATCACGCTCGATCACGACGGGGCGGATTTTCGGATTCCGGCTGACACGGCGTGGCAGGAGCATGGCACGCTGCATCGCCTGTATCAGCAGGCCTGTACACCGTGGGAATGGATCGGCCCGTTGTGCGACGAGGCGCGTTCCCTCGGCATGGAGGCATTCTGCTCGGTGTTCGATCACAGCTCGGTCGAGTATCTGGAGCGGTCGGGGGCGACGGCGTGGAAGATCGCCGCGCCCGAGATCACCGACGTTCCACTGCTGCGTCGGGTAGCGCAGACCGGCGTGCCCGTGGTGCTGTCTTCCGGGCTTGCCGCCGGCGAGGATCTGCAGCTTGCCGTGGACACGCTTCGCGCGGGCGGGTGTCGGGACATACTGATCCTCAAGTGCACGTCGGAATATCCGGCACCGATCGAGAAGGCCAACCTCTCCACGATTCCTGCCATGCGGGAGCGCTACGGTTGCCTGGCCGGCTTGTCGGATCACACCACCGGAACGAGCGCGCCGGTGGTTGCGGTCGCCCTGGGCGCAGCGCTGGTCGAGAAGCACTTCACGCTCGACGAAGCCGACACGGTCGACAGCTTCTTTTCGTTGCGTCCGGCCGAGTTCGCGTCCATGGTCGAGGAGATCCGGCGCGCCGAAGCGGCGATCGGCACGGTCGACTTCGCCGCCCGTGGCAGACTCGAGTGGCGACGTTCGCTCTATGCCTGTGCACCGGTCCGGGCTGGCGAGCGCTTCAGTCCGGCGAACGTCCGTTCGGTCCGTCCCGCCGGTGGTCTGCATCCCCGACACTGGGACGAGTTGATGACATCGGTTGCCACCCGGGATATCGCGTTCGGCGAGGCCTTGCACGCCCGACACGTCGTCGATGGTCTCGATCGATCACCAGCCGCGTCGGCTGATCTCCCAGGCGGGGGCCTGAACGAGGAACGCCGTGCAAGTGACGCGAGTCCATCCGGCACTGCCGATCCCCGTGGGGGTCGCATCTACGACATCCGGCCCCGCGAAGAACGGCCCGGCGAGGAACGGCGTGGCGAGGAACGGCCCGGCGAGGAACGGCGTGGCGAAGAACGGCCCGGCGAGGAACGGCGTGGCGAGGAACGGCCCGGCGAGGAAAGTCATGGCGACGATCGCCCGTGCGGGGATGGCTTCAGTGCGACCGCCTTCGATAGCGATCTGGATCTCGCGCTGGCAGCGTCGCGAACCCAGCCCGCACGCTACCGACCAACGAGCTTCTGGGCCGAGGCCTGCCTGTCGATTGCCCGGCAGATGCGGGGCGGTGGCGTCGAGCGATTCAGACGGCTGCCGCTACCGCTGACCTACTTCGTACCGACTTACGGGATGCCGGGCAACGGCTTTGCCGAGCCCCTTGCCACGGAACTGCGAGCAGTGGCCGAGGATCATGTCAAACCGACGCTCGCACTCGATCGGCTGTTGCACGGCCAGGATGCGGCACTGGCCGACTATCGCGTCCTGTGCGCCGCGGATGACCGGTCGGTCGGTCCTGATCTGCACCGGTTCTCCGAAAGCGACGTCGGCGATCCCTGCGAACGAATCGAGTTCGAAGGAAGACGCTTCAGCCGCTCCTCGCTCAACTATCTGCTTGGATTGTGCTTTCTGAAACGCCACCTGCAACCCGGCGAGTCGATCGACACGGTACTCGAGATCGGCGGCGGCTTCGGTTCGCTGGGTGAGATACTGCTCTCGGATACCGCACGCAAGTCGCGCTACGTGGATCTGGACATTCCTCCGAACAACGCGATCACGGAGCACTATCTGTCGAGCGTGCTCGGTGCGGACCGCGTAACCGGGTTCAGAGCCACTCGCGAGCAGGACCTCCTGGCCATCGACACGTTGCCGCCGGCAAGCGCGCTGTGCAACTGGCAGATCGAAACGCTGGTGGGCGAGGTCGATCTCTTCGTCAATTTCATCTCGTTTCAGGAGATGGAGCCTGACGTCGTGCAGAACTATCTGACGCACGTCGACCGGCTGAAGGCGCGTTGGATACTGCTCCGCAACCTGCGCGAGGGAAAGCAACGGCGCACAGCCGATTCGGTCGGGGTCGAACATCCGATCCGGTCGCAGGACTATCTCCGCATGCTGCCAGGCTATACGCTTGCCGCACGCAATGTCCTGCCCTTCGGGTATCGCACAGTGGACGGCTTTCACTCGGAGTTGCTGTTGCTAAGACGCCAGGGTCGAGCCTCGTGAGCGCGTCCACTCCGAAGCGTCGGCTTGCAACGATCACGGCGCGCGGTGGCAGCAAGCGCGTGCCAGGCAAGAACGTGCGTGACTTTCTCGGCGAACCGATCATCGCCCGCGTCATCCGCGCCGCAGCGCAGAGCGGCTTGTTCGATACGGTGATGGTGTCCACCGACGACGAACGGATCGCACGTGTAGCCGAAGAACACGGAGCAAGTGTGCCGTTCATGCGCAGTGACGCTACCGCCGGAGATTTCGCCGATACCACGGCGGTCGTGAGGGAAGTGTTGGACATGTTCGCGCAGCGCGGCGAGCACTATCACGAGTGCTGCTGCCTGTACCCGACCGCAGCCCTGCTCGAGGCGCCGACACTGTGCGCGGCTCATGCACTGATGATCAAGCATGATTACGACACGGTCTTTCCGGTCGTGCCGCATCCTGCCAGCATCGAACGGGCATTGCGGGTGGACGCCGATAGCCGTGCCTGTTTCGTCGACGCTGCCTTTGCGCGGACGCGTTCGCAGGATCTTCAGCCGGCGTACCACGACGCCGGTCAGTTCTACTGGCTGCGCGTGACACCGTTTCTGGCGCGAGACACCATCATGAGCGATGCCTGCGGTGTCCTGCTGTGCGACCCGATGGAGGTACAGGACATCGATACCGAAGCGGACTGGCAGCTCGCCGAGCTGAAGTATCGACTGCGCGAAGGCCGGGACCGGTGGCGGCGCGCGGCATGACGACATTGCGGCATGCCCGCGCTTGCAATTTCCCATACCGTCGGTCGTGCGCGAATGCCACGCCGTGAGCGTTCGGCCATGAGTGTTCGATGATGAGGGTCGCGTTTCGCGCCGACGGGGATGCGCTCATCGGTACCGGACACGTCATGCGATGTCTGACGCTGGCGAACGCGCTGGCGGATGAAGGGGTGGACTGCACGTTCATCAGTCGGCATCTGTCACCCGGGCTCGTTGCCCTGCTACAGGAACATCAGCACGCCGCTGTTCACCTTCGAGGCGGGCCGCCCGGCTCGGGTGGCTACGCCGAGTGGCTGGGCACCACCGAAATTCACGACGCGGTATCGACCGGTGATGTACTGCCCGTCGGCACGGACGTGTCGGTCGTCGACCACTACGCCCTGAACCTGCAGTGGGAGGCGTACGTTCGGCAAAGATCGCGAAGGCTGGTCGCGATCGACGATCTTCGCCGCGCCCACGCCGTCGATCTGGTGGTCGACCCCACGCTGGGTACACGGACCGCCGACTACGCCGTCCAGGCGCCGGGTGTTCCGATCCGGGCCGGTGTGGACTATGCGATGCTGCGACCCGGCTTCGCTCGTGCCCGGGCGAGCAGCCTGCGGGCGCGCGACACGCGGCACGGCGTGCGGAACGTTCTCGTGGCGATGGGCGGGGGCGATCCGCAGGACTGGTCCGCTCGTCTGTGCGAAGCACTGCATCCGGTCGTGGCTGCGCTGGGGGCCAGGTTGCATGTGGTCACGGGAACGGCGTATCCCCATCGGCAGACACTATCGAAGCGAGCCACAGGACGATTCGAGGTGCACCACGCGCTCAGCGACATGACCAGCCTCTACGCATCGATGGACCTGTGTGTCGGGGCGGCCGGTTCATCGAGCTGGGAGCGTTGCTGCCTGGGTCTTCCGACGGTCAACGTGGTCATGGCAGACAATCAGCGAACAGTCCACGCGAACCTGGTGGCAGCGGGAGCGGTGGTCGATGGGGGGCGGCTTGATCAGATCGGGGTCGCGCGTGCCACGCGCGAGTTGCAACAGCTGCTCGTCGACGATGCGGCGCGGCGGCGGTTGTCGCTGGCGGCGCGTACGGTCGTCGACGGTTTCGGTACCTGGCGCGTCAAGGGCGCGCTGTTGGGACCGCTGCTGGGCGAGGGTGAGGTGCGATTGCGTGACGTGCGGCTGGAGGATTCGGAGCGGCTTCACGACTGGCAGTGCTTTCCGGGTACCCGACGATTCGCCGTGGATCCGTCGATACCGTCCCGGCAGGCGCACGATCGCTGGATGGGGCGCCGGGTGGTCCAGCCGGGATTCCATATCGCGGAGATCCGCGGCGTGGCGGTCGGTATGCTTCGCCTCGATCCGTCGTTGCATGAACCGGTGCCGCCAGTGCAGGGTGGATCGGTAGCCGCGACCGTTTCGATCGTGATTGCCCCGGGACTCCACGGGATCGGGATCGGCCGACGCGTGCTCGAGGCGCTTCAGTTTCACTACAGGGAGCGCATCATCCTCGCTCGCGTACTGTCCGGTAACATCGCGTCCCGCCGTCTGTTCGAACGCTCCGGATTCCTGCCGTATGCACCGGAACATCTCTATTGGCACGCCTGACCCGCGTGAGGTGCCGTGCGATGTCGTCGGGCGCTGGATGCGGTAACGCAGTGTCAGGCAGCGAGGTGCTCGTCGCCCGGTGCCACTGCGTGTTCGCGCATTCGCTGGGCAAGGTCGTGCGCGACGGCGGCAGCGTCCGTCGCGCCTGCAGCGGTGTACAGATCCGCCATCTGGATCGCGATACGCCAGTCGCCGTGACCGGCGCTGATCGTGCCCTGTAGCAAGGCAATCGCGTCGTCCCGTCGTCCAAGCAGCGCGAGCAGAGAGGAGAGCCTCGGCGTGTAGGCCGGCGAGAGACCGGCGAGGATCGAAAGCCCTTGCAAGGCTGCCTCGCCCTCGCCCTGCGAAAGCTGTAGGTGCACGATGCGGAGCAACACATCCTCGAGCAGCCTGTCCGAGCCGGGCAGGGGAGAGCCGCCGCATTCCTGCATGTCCGCGTGCAGCTCGACGACCTCACGGTAGTGCTCGAGTGCTGTCTCGTGAGCTTCCTGGAGTTCCGCCAGTCGACCGGCTGCCCATTGCGCGATCGGCGCCCATGACGAGTCCATCGAGGCCAGCCCGTCGGTCAATCGCAGCAGATCGTCGTGATCGTTCTCTCCGACCAGCAGCGCGATCGTCTGCAGCACACTGGCAGCGTTCTCCTTGCGAGCGGTGTGACGCTGTTCGAACGCGTTGTCGGTCGAGTGCAGGCTGTCCTCATACTCATGCCACGCCATCGCGATGGCCTCCGACTCCTGCATCGACAGATCGTCTCGATGCGCGCCGAACACCGTCTCGATTCGACCGAGCGTGCCGTCGCGACGCCAGTAGTCGATCAATGACAAGGCCGACCCGGCGGGCGTCGCTTCAAGCAAGCGGTACCGGATGCGCTCCAGTGCGTCCGCCACGAGCGTGGCATAGCGTTGCGCGTACCGGTCGATGTCGTGATAGTAGTCGCGACCCCAGCGCTCGAGTTCCGCCTCGGACAATGCCGTGAAGTCGCGCGGACTTACGCTGCGGATCATATCGCCGGCGGCATAGTGGACGACCGGCTTCATCCATCGCCCCAGGCGTCCCTGCAGCCGGCGTTCCACCGCATCGAGCTTGCGCTTGAAGCGGTAGTCGGCTGGCCGCCCTGTGGTGCCGTGCAAACCATCGAGGCAGCGCCGGGCATCGGTACAGGCCTGACGAATGGCGTGGAGGCCGGAGCGTGCTGCCTCGAGCTCTTTCGTCAGGCGACGTAGACGTGGCACGGCACTGGAGGCCGGGTCAGCCGGAATGTCGAGCTGCGGGCGAGTGCCGTCGAGTTCGACCGCTTCCATGTCGATCTGCCTGATCGAATCGATGCGCGCGGCTTCGCCAGCCAGGTTGATCACCCGGATGCCGGCGGCGGCCAGGGTGGCACCGATCGTCTCGAGCTCGTCACGACCGGCCTTCAGGATCGTGGACGTGCCTGCGCGGCGTCCACTATAGGTTTCCAGCTGTCGCTCGTAGCGGCAGGGTAGCGCGGTGCAGAGCGACTCGATGGAACCGGACGCATGGGTGGCGCCACCCGGTGCGAAGCACAGGTCCACACCGCTCAGGAGGATCTGCGAGAATCCCCATTCGTACGCCAGCCACAGCGCGTTGTGGCTGACCGTGGAGCCCATGGAAGCGATGTTGTCCTCGTCATCGCTGGCCTCGGACGTCCATGGGAGGGCACAGCCCGTGTACAGCGTGGGTCCGCGCCATTGCTGAAGCAGCGGTGCGCAGACGTGATACGCGGAGACCAGCACGGTGCGATCGAGTGTCATTCCCTCCTTGCTGATATCGAACAGCATGTCCTGCGGATCGACCGCCATGATCGCGTCGGGCTCGATGCCATGGGAGGCAAGCTTGCCGACCAATCTGGAGGCTGCGATGACGAACAGTTGCGTGCGCCGGGTGCCGATCCAGTCCAGATGCTCGTCCAGCGACGGGCCACCACCGAGCACGATGGCAGTCCGACCTTCCCCGATTCGGCCTATCGATCGCGCAGGGGTGCGGTTGTCCGCCACGTTGCGCAACTGGGTTTCGATGAACAGCCGATGGTCGATGCCTGCCGTTGCCGCGTGCACGAGTTCGCCGATGCGAGCGCGTATTTCCCGTAGCAGAGGGCCATAGCCCACGGCGAAGCCGGCATCGCACCCAGCCGAGCCGACCACGACGAGCTTTCCAGCGTACAGCCAGCGTGAGGGGTCGATGGTGTCGAGACGGTCCTGCCATGCGGATGCCCGGCTCAGATCGACGTCGGCCGGGGCCAGTGTGCCGAGTGATTCGGCGATGGTCTCGTGGTACTCGTCGAGCTCGATGAACAACCGTCTCGAACCGGGTCCAGACGGCACCTGGGCGAGCCAGCGCGGCAACAGACCCGAATCGGTGCCGACGATGAGGAACAGCGTATCGGCGGCGCCGAAGTCGGTGTCGAAACGACGCTCGAACACGTCGGCGGATGGATTCCGCTCGAAGGTGTCGCGATTGACGTCGTGCAGATACCGCTCGCCATGACGCGATGTCAGGAAGAACGCGGTCATCAGGAAGTCGTCTGCATCGGAACCCGTATCGCTTGCAAGAGCCGAGCCGGGGGGATATTCCTCGTCGACTCTTTCATCGACGTGAGTGGCATCCGTTCTGCATCCAAACGGGTTGCGGCGCACGGCCGCGAGTTTGGCGATGTTCCATGACGATGTTCGATGACACCACGATTCTGGTGACCGGCGGAACCGGCTCGTTCGGCCACAGGTTCGTGCAGCGAACACTGCTCGGTTCCAGGGCGCGGCGGGTGATCATCTACTCACGTGACGAGATGAAGCAGTGGGAAATGGCCAGGCGCTTCGACAACGATCCCAGGCTGCGTTTCTTCATCGGCGATGTACGCGACCGTGATCGGCTGTATCGCGCCCTGGCCGGTGTCGATCACGTGGTGCACGCTGCGGCGATGAAGATCGTGCCTTCGGCCGAGTACAATCCGTTCGAGTGCATTCGCACCAACATCGACGGTGCGATGAATCTGATCGATGCGTGTATCGATCGTGGCGTCAAGCGCGTAGTTGCGCTGTCGACCGACAAGGCAAGCAGTCCGGTCAACCTTTATGGTGCGACCAAGCTGGCGTCCGACAAGTTGTTCGTCGCCGGGAACGCCTACAGCGGCGGTGGTGACACACGCTTCTCGGTCGTGCGCTACGGCAACGTGATGGGGTCGCGAGGGTCGGTGATTCCCTTCTTTCAGGAGCGATCCGAGTCGGGTTCGCTGCCGATCACGGACGTACGCATGACCCGTTTCATGGTCACTCTGGATCAGGCCGCGGACACCGTCGAGAGGGCCTTCGCCGACATGATCGGCGGTGAGATCTACGTGCGCAAGATTCCGTCGATGAAGCTGGTCGAAATCGCGCGTGCCGTCGCGCCGCAGGCGAGCCACGAGATCATCGGCATCCGTCCCGGGGAGAAGCTGCACGAACAGATGATCTCGCCCGAGGATGGACCGAGCACCTACGAGTACGGCGATCACTACAAGATCCTGCCCGCCATCCACGGCTGGTCGAGGGACCCCGAGCGCATCGGGTCCGGCCGGCCTGTGGCGAGCGGGTTTCAGTACGACAGCGCGAGCAACGGCAGTTGGATGAGTGCGGGGGAACTGCTGCGATGTCTCGGGGCGATGGATTCGCCGCCCGTGCCGGTGCCAGTCAATGGACTTCGGCTGGTGGCATGACCGACGGCGAACAGCAACCCTTGCCGTATGGTCGACAGGATGTCGATCAGGCCGACGTCGATGCCGTCGTGGAGGTGCTGCGCTCGGATTTCCTGACACAGGGGCCCGTGGTCGCGGGCTTCGAGCAGGCGGTTGCCGATCGCTGTGACGTGGACCATGCGGTGGCGGTGAACAGCGCGACCTCCGCGCTGCACCTGGCCTGCCTGGCGCTGGGGGTCGGTCCGGGAGACGAGGTCTGGATCAGCACCAATACCTTTGTCGCTTCGGCCAACTGTGCACGCTTGTGCGGGGCTGAAGTACGTTTCATCGATATCGATGCACACACGTGGAACCTGTGCCCGCTGTCGATGGAGCGGGAGTTGCTTGCGGCCCGGAGGGACGGGCGTCAGTTGCCGAAGGTCGTGATTGCGGTGCATTTTGCTGGCGAACCGTGCGAGATGGAGCGTCTTTCGCAACTGGCCATCGAGTTCGGCTTTCGCCTGATCGAGGATGCGGCACACGCGTTCGGAGCGCGCTATCGCGGTTCACCCGTCGGTGCCTGTCGCCATTCGGACATCACGGTCTTCAGTTTCCATCCGGTAAAGATCATGACGAGCGCCGAAGGGGGTGTGGCGACAACGCGTGACGGGTACATCGCCGCACGACTGAAGTTACTCCGCACTCACGGCGTCCATCGCGATGTCGCCCTCTCCGGTGACGAACCCTGGCGCTACGAGCAACGCGAGCTGGGTCTCAACTACCGCATGAGCGATGTGCATGCGGCACTCGGTCTCAGCCAGTCGGCCCGGGTAGACACGTTCCTCGCGCAGCGGCACCGACTCGCCGCGCGCTATGATCGACTGCTGGGGCCCTGGCCGCTGACGCTGCCCGTGCGTGCCCGCGACGCACGGTCCGCACTGCATCTCTACCCCGTATTGGTCGACGACGACTCCCGGGACGGTACGGTTCGTCGGCGGGTCTTCAACGCCATGCGAGCGCAGGGTATCGGGGTGAACGTTCACTACATACCGGTTCACACCCAGCCGTACTATCGCGCACGCGAAAGCGTGAATCCGGTGGTGTTGCCCGTCGCCGAGCGATACTACGCTCGCTGTCTCAGCCTGCCGCTGTTCGGAACCATGACGATATCGGAGCAGGATCGGGTCATCGAAGCGTTGCGCCACTCGCTTGCGCCGGAGCTTGGCAGTACTGCCGCGCAGTGTCCGCCGCCACTTGCCGAGGGCACGTCGATCCAGCGCGCCGCTTGATCTGTCAGGCGTCCAATGGCCGCGCGGACGCGCCCGGATGCGCCGGATGGAACTCCGCGCCGCGGCGATAGCCTGCGACGATGGCCGGATGCAGTGCCAGGGCTCGCCCGGCGGTATCGCGCTCGACGACCCAGCGTTCCGGCAGATGGTGAAACAGGTGCTGGTCGGCGAGCGCTCCGTTCTCCTGGCGTGCGAGATGCGTCTCGCCATCCCGGGCATCGCGGAAGGCCGGGCAGAGGCCGGTTCCGGCACCGGACTCGCCGGTCGCATTCACGGATACCACTTGCCGGCGAGCAGCGAGTCGGTCGTGGCGTAACTGCGTCTGGCGCGTTCGTGCGCAGGCAGACGCCTGACTCCGGCCGCCAGCTCGTCCCGTCGGGACGATACACAAGCCAGCAGTTCGGCATCGAGCGAGCGAGCCAGGCGAGCCAGCTCGGCACACTGCAGATCGGGAGTCCCTTCGCCGCGCAGTGTCGCGATGCTGTCGCGCCGGCGCTCGTCGAGCGCGACCACGCGTTCCGAATCGCCCGCGCGCGCCGCCGCCAGCGCCGCCTGTGTCAGTGCCACGAGCACCTCGAGCTCGCCACGCCGTGTCGAAGACGCGTGCTGCCCGTGGTCGTCGGTTCCCGCGTCAGGGAGCGGGGTGCCTCCTGCTGTCCCGTTGGCGGTTCGCGGGTTGTCAGGTGACATTCGGTGTCGCCCTCGGAGCGTCGGGATGAGGCGCTATCTGAACCCAGGCATCGGCGAGCGGCGCGAGCACGCTGCGCGCGTTTTCCAACTTGACAGCGTCAGCCTCGGCCCCGGCTTCGAGCAGTTGCGTTGTCACGAAGGCATACAACGAGAACAGATTGCCGGACAACGGATCGGTGTCAGGGTCGCGCAGCGCACCTTGAAGCTCGTTCACGAAGGCGAGCGCCCGGTCGATCGCGCGATGGCGAGCGTCTCGATCGCCGGTGAGGCCGGGATCGAGCGAGATGGCTGCGCTCACGCTGGCGACGGCGCCGTCGAAGAGCAGGCGCACCAGTTCATGGGGCGACGCGCCGTCGACCAGCGCCGAGCGATGCATCTGGCCGTAACCTCGAGCGGCGCGATCGCGGTAACCGGCGGACGGAGAAGTCAGCATGCGGGATGGATCTCGGGGCAAGCGGTTGTCGGTGGATGAAGGTTCGTATCTCAGGGTCGGACGTCGATCACCGGTCTCGATCGTCTCGCTGCCGATCACCGGCCGAGACGATCGGCCAGAAAGCTGGAGGTCGTCTGCAGCGAGCCCACCAGGGCGTCCATCGAAGCAAACTGGCGCCGGTAACGCGCCTCGATGCTCTGCATGCGGTACTCCTTCTGCTCGATCGTGGCGTCGAGTGTGTTCTGGCGGGATTCAACCCCTGCTTCGCGTGCACCGAGCTGTCCACCGGTACTGGTGAAGCGTTGCAGCAACCCTTCGATGCGAGCGGCGAAACCGTCTTCGGGCCGCGAGAAGGCCGCTATCAAGGCGTCGAACCCTTCGCTCTGGCGAGCACTCAGTTCCTGCTGATCGAGCGACAGGACGCCGTAGCGGTCGAAGGAGAATCCGAGCTCGACCGGCGCGAAGGAGCGACCGTCACCCAGTTCGACCTCTTCCGAGAACGCCCGTCGCAGCGCCAAGTCGATGTCACGCGGAAGTCGATCGCCCTGCAATCCGCCCTCCGAGAGGCTCGACATCTCCTCACGCAACGCGTTGTACTTCTCGACGAATGCAGCGAGGTTCTGGCTCATCGCCTCGGTATCGCGTCGGGTGGAGAGCGTCGTGCGGCCCGGACCGGACAGCTCGAGCGTGACCCCGTCGATCACGTCACCGATCGAATTGCTCGAACGGGTCACAGCGAAACCGTCGACGCGCAGCAGGGCATCCTGTGCGGCGACCACTTCCTCGAAAGTCGTTGCTCCGTAGCCGCTGCGGCTGGCCGTGATGGCGTTGCTGCCACCACTGTCACGCGCGGTGAGGACCAGACGCGTGCCACCGTCCACGGCGAGTGTCATCGCGTCGATGGAGGTGTTGTCCGCCGAACCGTTGATCGCATCGCGAAGCGATGCAAGCGTACCCTGGCCTGCCGGCAGCGAGATCTGGAACGCGTTGCCACCAGAGCTGAAATCCCAGCTGCCCGATCCTATCGCTGCGTTCTCGGAGTCGTGACCCCCACTCGCGACGCGGTGCGTGCTAGCCAGAGACAGAACCTCGATCTCGTGGGTCGACTCCGTCGCATTGCCTGTGGCGCTGGCGGTGAGCATCTCCGCGTCGCCCGATTCGGCGAGGAACGGGGCGACCATGGCGCGATCGCCCAGGGTGCCGGCGGCGCTTGCCAGTTCGTTCAGCAGGCCCTTGGTGCTGGCGAACGCGCTCAATTCCACCTCGAGCCGCGCCTTCTTTGCCTGAAGCCGGTTGATCGGTTCGCGCTCGAGCGCCATCAACTGCGTGATGATGCCGTCGACGTCGATACCTGATCCCACTCCGGATGCGGTGATCGGCATGGCTGGTCCGTGGTCGCTTTGGATGTATCACGCCCTCGCGAATCGAACGACCGTTCGTCGACCGATTCGCGAGGGGGTGGACGGGGAAGTGGTGACCCCGGGATCTCGCGCGTCGAACGGACGCGCAATCACCGCGAGGTCACCGCGCCGTAGCGAAATGTCTCTACCCGAGCAGCTGCAAGACGCTGGACGGTGCCGAGTTCGCCTGGGACACCATCGCGTTGCCGGCTTGCTGGAGAATCTGGGATCGCGTCAACGAGGCGGTCTCGACTGCGAAGTCGGCGTCGACGATGCGGCCGCGAGCTGCCGCCTGGTTCTCGACGCCGATCTGCAGGTTGTTGATCGCGCTCTCGAAGCGGCTCTGCACGGCGCCGTAGGTCGCCCGGTTGCTGGTGATCGTCGTGATCGCGGCATCGAGGACCTGGATGGCCGACGTGGCGGCACCGATGCCGGTGCTGCTGGCGCCGGCGATGCTGGCGCCGAAGACGGCCGACATGGTCGCCGCGCTGCGGATGTTCTCGGTCGAGATGTCCAGCTGCTCGTCGGCGTTCGCGCCGACCTGGAAGTTGAACGTGGAAGCGCCGGTCCCGATGACCTTGATGCCGTTGAACGAGGTCGTGTCACTGATACGACCGATTTCCTCTGCCAGTGCACTGAACTCGGCGTTGAGGTTGTCGCGATCGCTTTCGCTGTTGGTGCCGTTGGCAGACTGAACCGCAAGCTCTCGCATGCGCTGCATCATGTTGCCGATCTCGTTCAGACCGCCCTCTGCGGTCTGCGCAAGCGAAATTCCGTCGTTGGCGTTTCGCATCGCGACGTTCATCCCGCGTACCTGGGTGTTCATGCGTTCGGCGATTGCCAGTCCCGCCGCATCGTCCCGTGCGCTGTTGACCCGCAGGCCCGACGAAAGTCGTTCCATCGCGGTGGACATCGTCTGCTGCGATCGTGTCAGATTGCGCTGAGCCGTGAGCGACATGACGTTGGTATTGATTGTCTGTGCCATGAGTCGTGTTCTTTTCCTTGTTAGCTGTCGTTGTGGAGTCGTGAAGCATGGCTCGCACTACGGCTGCCATGCGAGGCTTAACGGCCGACTTCCACGGCGGTCGAGTGACGTACATCTCGACTCGACGACAACGAACTGACGCGGGTCTCACAAGTAATCGAGGACGGAAATTCCGGACAGCCGCGCATGAGCCTTCTGCAAGACTTCGAGAGCACGCGTCTCGCTCTCCAGTCGCACGATCGTCTCCGTCAGATCGGCATCGCGCATCGAGGCGAGCGTGGTGTCCAGCTGCAAGGCGAGTGCTCCCGATTCCTCGCGGCTTGCATCCACCGTCTGCAATCGCATGCCGGACTCCGCGCGCAGAGCGCCGAGGTGTTCCATCGCTCCATCGAGGGCGGTCAGCCCCGACTGCATGCCCTGCTGCTGTGCCGCACGTTGTGCGTCGGTATCGGCTGGAGCGCGCAGGGTGTCGATCAGGTCCGCCACTCGACCGAATAGATCACGTTCCGCTCCAGCGGTCAGTTCGAAGGTGTCTCCGACGCTCGGTTCGCCTTCGATCGCTACACGTACGCCGGCGAACTCGATGCCGGCTCCAGGTTCGTAGCTGGCGCCGGCGAGAACCACCGCTCCACCGGCAGTCGTGATGTCGAAGCGGGTGGGAGAGATGAACGTGATCGTGTGGTCGCTACCGGTCCAGGCCGCTCCATCGACGAGATGGCCGGCGTCGACACGACCGGTACCGGCATTCGTGGCGGCAGGCTGGATCACGAAGTCGCCGTTTCCGGCCGCGATGCGCAGGAACGCCTTGCCGCCCGTGTGCGCGCTGACCACGCTGCGTTCGGCGCCGAGCGAGATGTGCCGTTCGACATCGTCCCCTGCGTACAGCGCCAGCGTGTCCCCCGGCGCCGGCTGCGAGAAAGGAGTCGCCGCACCTCGGCTGCCGGCGAACAGTGCGTCGCCGCCGGCGTCGCGCACGTTGGCCAGCTCATAGAGTCCGCGGAGCCGGCCCTCGATCTCCACCGCGATCGCTTCACGTTCCGCCTGTCCGTTGCTGTCGTTGGCGGCCTGTACCGTCAGTTCGCGGATCCGGTTGAGCGTATCGCCCATCGAGCCGAGCGTGGACTCCTCGATGGCCAGCCGCGTCTGGGCCATGGCCGCGTTTCGCTCATACTGGGTGAGGCGGGAGCGGGCAGTATCCAGTTCGCGCAACTGTGCCGCCTGCGCCGGATCGTCCGACGGGCGGTTGATGCGCTTGCCCGAGGCAATCTGTTCACGCACCTCGGCGATCGCCTGCTGTCGTTGCGTCATGTCAGAGAGCGTGGCGCGAGCGAGGCTTGCCGTACTGATCCTGAAACTCATCGTCGAAAGGCTCTTGAGAGAACGGACACCTGTCGCTCAGCGCGAGACGGCGCCAAGTACGGTCTGGAAGAGCGCGTCGGCCGTACTGATGATCCGTGCCGCCGCCTGGTAGGCCTGCTCGTGGCGGGTCAGAGCGATAGCCTCCTCGTCGAGGTTCACGCCCGAGAGCGAGTCGCGTCGATCGATCGCGTCGTTGCGCATCGATTCCAGTGCACCGCTGCGTGTCGCCAGCGTTGCGGTCGTGCTGCCGATCGCGCCTGCGATCACGCCGATGTCCCCGGCGAACGTGGCACCGTCGACAAGCGGCTGCCGACCGAGGCCGGCGAGCAGGCGCGCATTGCCGTTGGCGCCTGGCCCGGCACCGGCCTCGGCGAGTGCCAGCGCTTGCGCATCGATCAGCGTGCTGTCGAGCGTCGATGCAGAGCTTCGCGTGGCGGACACCAGAAACGTGTCGCCGGCGACCGGTGTGCCGGTACTGCCGATTTCCAGTCCGTCCAGCGTGGTCGGCAGGCCCGCGACAGCAGTCATGTCTCCGTCGCTGGTCCGGGTGATGCGCCAGCCCGAACCGTCGAAGCGCAGGCGGTAGTCGGTGGCGCCGAGTTGCCCGGCATCGACCACGCTGGCGGTCAGTTCGCCCGAGCCGGCGTTCGCCGATGCAGCCCGCGCGACCGGCGGGCCGACCGAAAACCAGTCGTCACCCGCGGTTCCGTCGGGCCGAACACCCTGCACGTGCGCCTCGTTCACGGCGGCGGCGAAGGCGTGGGTGAGGCGACCGAGCCGTTGCATGGCAGGTTCGAGCGTGCTCGACTCGAACGCTTCGAGGCCGCCGAGTTCACCGCCATGCAGTCGAGCCCCGACCGATTGCCACGCGCTGCCGATGCCCAGTTCGATGTCCGAGCGGCCCGGTCGGGTGGTGTCCGCGACGGCGCGCAATGCTCGCGCCTGACGACCGACGACCAGCGGTACGCCGTCGCCGATCATGACGTTGAGTGCGCCGTCATCCTGAATGACCGTCTCGATGTCCACCTCTTCTGCGAGGCGGCTGGCCAGCAGGTCACGTCGATCCAGCAGGTCCGAAGACAGTTGCGCGCGGCCCCCTTTTCCGGTCTCGACCAGACGCCCGTTCAAGTCGGCGATGGCGCCGGCCATCTCGTTCACGCGACTGACGCTCGCGCGCCGACGATCATCGACTTCTCCGCCGACCTGTTCCAGTTGCGTCTGCAGCGTTCGCAGTCGATCGGCCACCGCTTCGCCGGCGTCGAGTACCATTTCGCGTGCGGTGGTGGAGGCGGGATCCAGCGAGGCGTCCTCCAGTGACGAGAAGAACGCCGCGAAACGCGACGTGGGATCCAGTGCGCCGTCGGCGAACAGACCATCCAGGCGAATGGCCAGGTCGTGATGGGTGGCTTCACGCGCATGGGCGGTGGTCGTGTCGTGTATGCGCGTCACCGCAAAGTCGCTGGCGATCCGCTCGATACCGGCGACGCGAACGCCATTGCCCCGATGGTTACCGTCGCCTCCGCGCGCGGGTGACTGGGTCTCCAGCGACAGTCGCTGCCGCGAAAAACCTTCGGTCTCGACGTTGGCGATGTTGTGCGACGTCGTCGCGATGGCACGCTGGAACGTGCGCAGCGCCGAGGCGCCGGTACCGAGCAGATCGCTCATCCCGGGGTCTCCGTCGAGTAGGGTCGGGGATTCGACGGATCGGCCACGACCGTGTCGATCGCCGTGAGAGGTGTCGCCGGCGAGTCGGGCTCGGCTGGCATCCGTTCGAGGTGTGCCCGCACCTGTCCCATCAGCTTCACGACCTTGTCGGCATAGCGAGGGTCGGTGGCGTAGCCGGCGTCGTGCAACGCGCGCAGGAATTGCTCGGGGTCATCGGCCACCGCGAGTGCAGAGGCATAGCGCGGATTTTCCAGCACGAAGTCGGCGAAACCGTCGACGGCCTCGGCCGCACTGTCGAAACGCCGGAAGGTGGCCTCGACGCGGCGTGGCGCACCGCCGATGAATTCGGTAGTGCGGTGCGCCACACCGTCCGCGCGTGCCTCCCCGATCGCCTTGATGCCGAACAGGTTGTGCGAGTCGGCGCCTTGCGCATCGACGATCGAGTGACGACCCCAGCCGGATTCGAGAGCCGCGATCGCCAGAATCGCCTCGGGCTGCGTACCGAGGCGCCGAGCGTTTCTCTGCGCATGAGCGTGGAGCGGAGCGATGAAGTCGCGCTGGAGCGACGCGGCCTGTTCGTCGGTCATGGTGGCGGCCTGTAGGGCATCGATGGTGGACGATGCGTGGGGGCCGGGTGCGCGCGGCCATCCCGCTTGCCGACGCTCGGCTCCCATGGCCGTTGCCGTGCCGTCGGTGCTGGACGGGCCTGTCGAACCGGGATCGACCCCTGCAAGCTTGCGCAGCGCCGTCAGATCCCGCTCGGAAAGACCGGTCGGCGTCGCATGCTGGACGACGGCAACGCTGCCCGAACCACCGAGCGAGCGAGACAAGGCCTCGGCAAAGCCGAGACCTCCGGAGCGGGTCACGACGTCGGCGATTTCCTCGTCGAACATCGACTCCCAGTTTTCCATCGCGTTGGAGGCATCTTCGCCGCCCCGCGCGGCGCGACGCATGTCGCCGAGCATTCGCTGTACCAGCAACTTCTCGAAGGCGCGAGCTGCCTCGTCGATCTCTTCGGTGCGCGCGCCGTCGGTGGCGGATGCCCTTGCCGCGCCCGTACCACTCCCGACGCCGGACGCGGGCGCATGCAGGTCGATCGCTGCGTTGATCGCGGGCATGGCGGTACTCAGATGATGATCAGCTCGGCGCGCAGCGCACCCGCTTGCCTGAGAGCCTCGAGTATCGCCACCAGATCCCCGGGCGCCGCGCCGACATCGTTGATCGCCTGCACGATCGCCGACAGGGTGGTCTTGCGCTCGATTTCGAACAGCCGGCGATCCTGCTGCTGGACAGTGATGCCGCTGGCAGGCGTGACCACGGCGTCACCCGCAGACAGAGCCTCCGGTTGACTGACGTTCAGCCGCTCGTCGATGGTGACGGTCAGTCCGCCGTGAGTAACGGCCGCAGGTCCGACGGTCACGTTCGCACCGATGACGATGGTGCCGGTACGCGCGTTGACGATAACGCGCCCTGCGACTTCGCCCGGTTCGATCTGAAGCGTCTCGAGGTAGCCGACGAAGGAAACACGTTGCGACGCATCGGTCGGTGCCTCGACAGCCACCGATGCCGCATCGAGTGCCCGCGCCTTTTCGCTACCGAGCGCCTCGTTGATGCCGTCGACCAGTCTTCGAGCGGTGGTGAAGTCCGGCACGCGGAGATCGAAGACGATGTGTTCGCCGTCTGCGAAGGCGGTCGGCACCGCACGTTCCACGGTGGCACCGTTCGGGATACGACCCACGCTCGGCACGTTGATCGTGACCTGGGAGCCGTCGGCGCCCTCGATGCCCAGTCCGCCGACCGCCAGATTGCCCTGCGCCAGCGCGTAGGGCTGGCCGTCCGCTCCGCGCAGTGGCGTCATCAGCAGCGTGCCGCCCCGAAGGGAGCTCGCGTTGCCGAGCGAGGACACCGTGATGTCGATTTGCTGGCCGGGTTTGGTGAACGCCGGCAGTGTCGCCGATACGGTCACCGCCGCGACGTTCTTCGGGTTGAGTCGTTGTCCGTCGGGTACCGTGACACCGTATTGACTCAGCATCGAGCGCAGGCTCTGTTCGGTGAAGCCGACCGAGCCGACCGCATCGCCCGTACCGTCCAGCCCGACGACCAGCCCATAGCCGAGCAGCGGGTTGTCGCGAACCCCGGCGATTTCGGCGATGTCCTTGATTCGCTCCGCATGAACGGGTGTGACAGCGAACGCTCCCAGACATGCGCAGACGAGCAGCAAGGAGCGTGGCAGGGTCAGAATGGCCATAATCGCGATGTCAGGATGCGGGTGAGCCAGCCGGCGCGGTTTGCATCCGCGGTCAGCCCGTCGCCGCCGTAGGCGATGCGCGCATCGGCGATGTCGCTCGAGCGCACCGTGTTGTCGGGTGAGATGTCGATCGCACGCACGATGCCGGCCACGCGTACGTGTTCACCCCCGTTGTTCAGGGTGATGCGCTTCTCGCCACGTACCGCGAGGTTGCCGTTCGGGTACACGCGCTCGATCGTGACCGCAATGCTGCCGTCGAGGCGATTGCTCTGCTCGGCGCCGCCCCCTCCCTGGAAGTCGCTGCCGGCCCGCGCGTCGATGTTCAGGAACTCGCGTCCGCCGATCGTCACCGGGCCGCCGAAGACGGTGGGTGTCGGTAGGTCGATGGACGTCGTACGTGAAGCATTGGTGGTGGCGCTCTTGGTCGCGGCGGTACGCTCTTCGAGCAGCACCGTCACCACATCTCCGACACGGCGCGCGCGCGTGTCCTCGAACAGCGACAGCGAGCTGGAGCTCGTCCAGATGGCGCCGTTGCTCTCGCGCGCCTCGATCGCGACTGAGGGTTCCGCTGGCGTCCAGTCGGCTGTGACAGGCAGCGTGAGGGAAGGCGTGACGCAGCCTCCGAGCAGCGCCGCCGTCATCAACAGTCCAGCCTTGTGGCATACCGCAGGCATGGTTCTACAGGTTGTTGTTGACATACTGCAGCATGCCATCGGTCGTGGAGATCGCCTTGGAGTTGATCTCGTAGGCACGCTGTGTCTCGATCATCGACACCAGCTCCTCGACCACGTTGACGTTGGACGTCTCCACCGAGCCTTGCACCAGTGTTCCCAGTCCACCGGATCCGGCAACGCCCTGGAAGGGTGCGCCGCTCGCGGCGGTCTCGGCGAACAGGTTGCCACCAAGCGACTGCAGGCCGGCCGGGTTGGTGAAGTCCGACAGCGAGATCACGCCCAGTTCGACAATACCCGTATCGCCGGACTGCGTGGCGCTGACCGTGCCGTCGATGCCGATCGTGACGCCGGTGGCGTTCGCCGGCAACTGGATTCCCGGTTGCAGGACGAACCCCGAAGCGTTCACCATGCGCCCTTCGGCGTCGAGCTGGAACGAGCCGTCGCGGGTGTAGGCGACCGTGCCGTCGGGCGTCTGGATCTCGAAGAAGCCACGCCCCTGTATCGCGAGGTCGTACGGATCCTCGGTTCGCGACAGATTGCCCTGCGAGTGGAGTTTCTCGGTCGAGACCACGCGCACGCCGGTACCGACAGACAGGCCCGAGGGCAGTGCGGTGTTCTCCGAAGTCGGTGCGCCGGGTTGGCGTACGTTCTGATAGAGCAGGTCCTGAAACACGGCGCGATCTCGCTTGAAGCCGGTCGTGTTGGTGTTTGCAAGGTTGTTCGAGATGACCTGCATGCGGGTCTGCTGTGCGTCCAGACCCGTCTTGGCGGTCCACAAGGCGCCGTTCATGTGCGTACTCCTGGCAGGGGGGCGGGGGTGTGCATCAATTGCTCGTCAACAGGGTGGCAGCGCGGCTGTCGTTCTCCTCGGCGGCGCTCATCAGCTTCACGTGCGTCTCGTGGCGGCGGGCGAGTTCGATCATCGTGACCAGTGCTCCGACCGTGTCGACGTTGCTTTGCTCGAGACTTTCCGGTTGCAGTCGCACCGACGCATCGTCCGCCGGAGTGGTGCCGTCACCGGCGACGAACAGGCCCCGCGTGTCGCGCTGAAGCGTTTCGGGTAGGGCGCGAACCAGCCGAATCCGGTCAAGCGTGACCTGACTGTCAGGCCCGTCACCGAGCGGCCGTATGGAGACCGTGCCGTCCTCGCCGATGGCGATCGAGGCGTACGGCGAGATGCCGATGGGACCGCCATCGCCCAGCACGAGATGTCCGCCGCTCGTTTCCAGCAGGCCGGTGGGACCGACTCGCAACGCACCGTCACGCGTCAGCCGCTCCGCACCGTCGGGATCCTGGACCACGAGAAAGCCGCCGCCGTCGTCGCTGCCGCCGTCGTCGATCGCCACATCGAGCGGTGCACCGGTCGGGCGGATCACGCCGGGTGAAAGATCGACGCCCGCGGCCCGATCCATGGCGTAGATTCGCGACGCGCGTCCCGGACCGTCGACCGGCACCGTGTCGAAGGTATCGATCATCGCCTTGAAGCCGGTGGTACTTGCGTTTGCAAGATTGTGATTGTTCGTCGCCATGCGGTGCATCGTCTCGCGTGCACCGGACATGGCGACATAGATCATCCTGTCCATCAGCGGCGGATGTTGATCACGGTCTGAGTCAGCGTGTCGCCGGTACTGATGACCTGCGCATTCGCCTGGAAACTGCGCTGTGCGCTGATCATCGATACCAGCTCCTGGGTGATGTCGACGTTGGACCCTTCCAGCGCGCCGGCTCGCACCTGCCCCAGGCTTGCCGTACCGGCAGCACCGATCGCCGGCGGTCCGGACAGGAAGCTTTGCGCCCAGGTGTTGGCGCCTTGATTGACCAGACCCTGTGTGTTGGAGAAGTTGGCCAGCGTTACCTGTCCCATGACTCGTGCCTCGCCATTGGAATAGCGACCGAAGATGATGCCCTCGCCGTCGATGTCGAAGTCGTCGAGCCGTCCTGTCGCGAAGCCGTCCTGCTCGACGTTGTTGGTGCCGAACGGATTGTCGTACTGGGTCATGCTCGCCACGTCGAAGGTGAGCTCCATCGGCTCCGCGCCGGAAGGCGGGGTGAAGGTCGTCGACACGAAGCCGGTATCGGCGGTGCCATTGACTGTGCTGAGCGTGCCGGAGGAATCGAACACCAGTTCATCACCGCCCGGTTGACTGACGTCGACACCGTCGACGAACAGGAAGGTGGACCAGGCATTCGGTGCGTCCTTCTTGATATAGAGGGTCGCGACCTGCGCGGTGCCGAGCGAGTCGTAGACCGTTGTGGAGGTGCTGTGGTTGTACGTGGCAGGGTCGACCGCGTCGAACGGGGCCAGCACCTCGGCGTGGCTGTCGAGGTTCATCGCCAGGTCGACTCGTTCGGTACGTCTGGGTTGCAGATCCGAGTAGACGACCTGCAGTTCGGAATCGACCGGCAGGATCTGTCCGTTCTCGTCGGCCGAGCTCCCCATCAGGCGATGGCCGGCTCCGTTGACCAGGAACCCGTTGCGATCGAGTGCAAGCGCACCGTTCCGACTGAACACCTCGCTACCGTCGGCACTGAACCGGAAGAACCCCTGGCCCTCGACCGACAGATCGAGATTGTTGTCGGTGAAGTTGAGATTGCCCTGCCCGAAGTCCTGGCGAACCTGGCTGACGTGTGTGCCAGCCCCGCTGTTGGAGTGGTTCGCCGCCACCGTGCTGCTGGCGTAGACGTCCGCAAACTCAACATCGGAGCGCTTGAATCCTGTCGTCTGGGCGTTGGCGATATTGTTCGAGATGGTCTCGAGTTCGGCGCCGGCCGCCTTGACGCCCGTCAAGGCGATGTCGAAAGTCATGAAAGTTCTCCTGGATCTGTCGGGATTCGGTCTTCCGTGTCGACAAGAGGACTTGTCAGTCCTTGTCGGATTTCTCTCAGGGCATCGAGTCCGAGGGTCTCGCCTTCCTCGGTATGCATCAGGACGGCGCCGCCGGCGCCGAACTCGACGGCCGCCACGTGGCGCGACATCAAGGTCTCGGCAACCCGATCACCGGTACCGTCGCCATCACCTGCCATCACGGTGACGCGGTAGGTACCCGGTTGCAGGGTCTGACCTGCGTCGTCTTGTCCATTCCATTCGAAGTCGTGTCGTCCGGCAGCCGCAGCCCCCAGGTTGCGCTTGGCGACAAGCGCGCCGGAGGCGTTCTGAACGTAGAGCGTCACGGTCGAGGCGGCGCTCTCGATCGCGAAGCGCCCTTGCGCCGGTTTCGCACCGTCCAGAGCCAGTGCGTCCCCTGCGACCAGGACCTCGCGCCCGACGAGCGAGGACGCTTCCAGCGTCTGCTGCGCACCGAAGCTGGTGGACATCCGGTCGAGTGACTTCTGCATGTCGCCGATACCGCTGACGGTACTGAACTGCGCCATCTGGGCGATGAATTCACCGTTGCCGGTAGGCTCGAACGGATCCTGATGCTGGATCTGGGTCAGCATCAGTTCCAGGAATTCGGTCTGACCGAGCTGGCTGTCATCGGTCGTTTCGACGGCAGCAAAGCGGGCATCGGCCGACAGCCCGGCTGGTACGTGGGCCGAGTCTGCTCCGAACGGCAGGTTCGGCACGCCGGTCAGCACGTCGAGAGTGCTCATTCGCCCAGCTGCAACGTACGCATCGCCAGGTCCCGGAGCGTACCGAGCAATTCGACGTTGCTGCGATAGCTTTGCGAGGCTGACATCATGTCGGTCATCTCCTCGATGGCGTCGACATTGGAGCCGTGCACGTAACCGTTCTCGTCGGCCAGCGGATGCTCCGGTGCATGACGTGCTACCGGGTCACGGGGGCTCTCGACAAGACCGCGCGTGGTCACGCCACCCAGACCTTCCTGCAGCAAGGCCTCGAATACCGGCTTCTTCGCCCGATAGGCTTCGTCGGGACTGGAGGCCACCACGTCGGCGTTCGCGAGGTTACTGGCGATCGTGTTGAGACGGGTGGTCTGCGCGCGCATGGCGGAGCCTGCGATTTCAAATGCGCTCAGGTTCATGCTCATTCTCCCTTCAGTGCTCTGATGATCGAGGCGACCTTGTTGCCGAAAAATTGCAGACTGGCGCGGTAGCGCACGGCGTTCTCGGCGAAGCGGGCCTGTTCGGTATCCTTGTCGACCGTGTTGCCATCCAGTGATGGCGCGTCGGGATAGCGGTACATCACTCGCCCGGGCGCCGTGTCGGCGACAGCGCCGGCGACGCTTCTGAGCTGAAGGTGCGCGGGATGTGGACCTCCGCTGGTAGAGTCCAGTGCCAGAACCGGCCGGCTTCCCGTAGACAGCGGTGCAGGATTGTTGCCGGCTCGCACGGCAGCCAGGGTGTCGCCGAACGCCAGATCGGTCGCCTTGTACTGTGGCGTATCCACGTTCGCGATGTTGCTGGCGAGCAGCTTCGTGCGCAGCCCGCGATCATTGATCGCGTTGACGTGTACGGCCAGCTCAGTGTCGAGGTCGACGCTCATGGGGTGAGCGCCGGTACGTTCGCAAAGCTCGGGCGCCAGCGCGGTACCGGTGCATCGCGGTACAGATCCAGCGCCAGTGTCGCGAGCATCGCGGGTGTCGCCACCGTGCGGAAGAAGTCCACGCGACCCGCGACCGGCGCTCCAGCGGAAATCGTGACGCCTTGGCTATCGTCGACCACGGTGCCGCCGAGCCTTAGCGCGCGCACCTCGAATTTGCCGGCCGTCCCGATGCCACCGCCAGAGGCCGCGGTGGCAACCGTCTCCGGTCCTGCAAGAAGCGCCAGGGGCTCCGTCACGCTGACGCGGAAGTCCACGTGGAGTCGGCGTGCACTGGCGAAACCGCCTGCAACGACGAGTGCCACGGTTGTCGTAAGGTCATCGCTGGTCCAGATGCAGGGCAGTACGCCACCGCAGTCGATGGTCGGACCTGTCATCGGTCCGTGGGGCAGATTGGCGAATGTCGCCTGCCGCGCGCTGCCGTTGTCGTTCAAGCGCACGTTCCAGTCAGGCAGGTGAGTGCCGAAGGCGGCAGCATCGAAGTCGATACGTGCGGCCAGCACTTGTCCGGCGGGCAACTCCACGGCGCCCGAATTCCGGTTGTCGCCAAGCGTCACGCGAACGGGTGCTGTACGCCGGCCGCTGTTGTCGATCGCGTCCGTGGCGAGTGAAGCGTCGAGCGTCGTATCGTGTGAGCTCGTGATTTCCAGCTGCAGTTCCAGACGGCCGTCACGTCCGGTGTTGTCCGCTCTTGTCACCGTGACGGCGAATCCGCCGTCGGCGCTCACCCAGCGGCAGGGGACCGTTTCCGCGCAATCGGCTGTCTGGCCGGGCTCACCGATGACCGTGGGCAGCGCTCCGCTGCGCGTCGCGTTCGACAGTGTCCCGTCCGTTGCATCCTGATACAGCACCGAGTTCTCCACCTCGCCGGGTGAGTGCACCTGGGTCCGTGTCTGCGCGTCTGTCGGACCGGTCGAGGGCTCGTCGCCACCGCCGCAACCGCTCAGTCCGGCCAGCAGCACCACCATCGCCAGACAACCGGCGTGACAGGGGCCGGCCGGCGAGAGCGCTGGATACAGTACGACTTGGGGCGGGTGTGACACGGATCTGACTCGGCTGGTGTTCCCTGTGATTCGGTTATCGTCCGCGCCGCCGAAAGGTTGAACCGGTTTTGGAATTCCACCGTCGGCAAGTCGTGGTCGGCGCGGTTCGGCAGCGCTTGCGGGCGGTTCGACCCGTATTGCACGCCACGGCGCGGGACTTGCTGGAGTCGATGCATGGACCGCTCCCGCTCACTTGTTAGGCTCGCCCCCGCGCTGCTCCTCGTGCTGACCATTTCGACGCCAGCTGCGGCCGTCGGAGCCGCCGCCCACAAGCCGGTGCATTCGCTCGAGGCGATCGAGGGTCATGCCGCCGACTACCTGCGCGAGCTGTACGCCGACGCCGGCGATGTGAAGATCGCGATTCGTCCGCTCGATCGCCGGCTGCGGCTGGCGCGATGTGATGCGGGACTCGATGCGCTGCTGGTAGGCACCGGTGCCGGCAAGCCTGCCTGGGGCGCGAGCGTCGTCGA